>OFMX01000515.1_pt1 | contig 38142 bp, 35 predicted proteins | sample 1541901 | NCBI WGS metagenome assembly OFMX01 (sample SAMN04209222, study PRJEB22552) | human gut metagenome | biome: gut; material: feces | host: Homo sapiens | place: USA: Oklahoma | reverse complement strand
GTGTTTAAGATGCTCATCCGCATCTTAAACATGCTCCGAAGCCGCATCTGGGATAGGGCAGTATTTCTTTTTTCTGTGTTTTGGCTCCAGAAGGAATGAATTCAATAGTCATTGGGAAAGAAATGGGGAAGGGGACAGAAGGTTGTGGCTTATTCTGATACTGTCAATGATGATACAATGATATCGCCAACTACCATTGTATACGATAAATATAAAGGCGATTTCTTTAATATTCTGGAAAATGACAATCTCCTTTATTTTTACTACTCATTAAAGAGAGAAAATAATCTTCTGGACACTATACCTTCCAAACAAGCAGTAGACTTCTGACCTCTCCCCCTTTATCTCCTCCAAAGACTATTGCATTCATTCCTTCTGGAGCCAAAACACAGAAAATAAAAAGAATAGACCATAACAAATGTAATGTAAGAGCAAGTAAAAATGCCGAACAGGCATTTTCTACGCAGCGATATCTTTACATTTGTTATGGTCTATTCTTTTTATTTTCGTCTGTTTTCCCCAAATGAATTAAATAGTTACCCCTTGACATTTGATTGGCTTTTGGTTATAGTTAGGTTACTTATACGACTGACGGAAGTAAGTGGAATGAACCACATGAAGTATGAGATTCTTATTTAGCCGACCGTCTGGGCAATTCTTGTCTGGATATCGGCTTTTTTTATTTTACTCTGACAGGATAAATATTCTATCCGATATCCCCGAAAAGAAATAACTTTAAATCATGATTAAGCCCGGTGAAATTTTTGCTATTTTCTTGTTGATATTGTATTTATATTCGTACATTTGTACGATTTGATATTTTTTATCAACAGCTTAAATCCCTTGATTTTAAGGGCTCTAAGAACATTTTTAGTGTATATGTTCAGAAAAAAGAACACATAATATCAAAAATTTATTTGACGATTATCAAAAATCATGCTAATAATGTTGTTAGATGATTATAACTATAATAAGTTTTAACTAATTATTTAAAATCATCTGACACTTTTTTTGATTTTTTAGCAAACATATTTCAAAGCCTTGACTTAAGAATTTTTTTACAAACAGGGAGGTCAATTAAGATGTTACAAAAAGAACAATGGCAGGGATTTAACGGACGCATCTGGAGAGAAGAAATTAATTTAAGAGAGTTTATCCAGGATAACTACACTCCATATGATGGAGATGCTTCTTTCCTTGAGGGGCCTACAGAAGCTACGAATACGCTGTGGAACGAACTGCAGAAATTGCAGAAGGCTGAGCGTGACAAAGGTGGCGTTCTTGATATGGATACCGAGATTGTATCAAGCCTTACTTCACACAAACCAGGCTATATTTCTGAAGCTTTAAAAGAAAAAGAACAGATTGTAGGTCTTCAGACAGATAAGCCTTTAAAACGTGCCTTTATGCCATTTGGTGGTATCCGTACTGCGGAAGAAGCCTGCACAACTTATGGTTATACACCAAATCCAGAACTGCATAAAATTTTTACAGATTATCATAAAACACATAATCAGGCAGTATTTGATTCTTATACACCTGAGATGAAGAAAGCTCGTCACAACAAAATCATTACCGGTCTTCCAGATACGTACGGACGTGGACGTATCGTTGGTGATTACCGTCGTGTCGCTCTTTATGGTATTGATTTATTAGTTGAAGACAAGCAGAAAGATTTCGCAAACTGTGGCGATGGAACGATGACAGATGATGTGATCCGCTTAAGAGAAGAAATCGCCATACAGATTAAAGCATTAAAAGATATGAAAGTTATGGCAGAAAGCTATGGTTATGATATTTCTGAGCCTGCTTCTAATGCAAAAGAAGCTGTTCAGTGGACATACTTTGGTTATCTTGCAGCAATTAAAACACAGAACGGTGCTGCTATGAGTATCGGACGTATCGCTACTTTCCTTGATATTTATATCAAACGTGATATGGATAAGGGCATCCTTACAGAGAAAGAAGCACAGGAATTAATTGACCATATGACTATGAAGTTCCGTATGGTTAAGTTTGGACGTATCCCATCCTACAATCAGCTCTTCTCTGGAGATCCTGTATGGGCTACACTTGAAGTCGGTGGTCTTGGTCAGGATGGTCGTTCTATGGTTACAAAGACAGACTACCGTTTCCTTCATACATTAGAAAATATGGGACCTGCTCCAGAGCCAAACCTCACCGTACTTTACTCTGAGCGTCTTCCAAAAGCATTCAGAGATTATGCCGCTCATATTTCTATTACAACAAGTTCTATCCAGTATGAAAATGATGATGTAATGCGTCCGGTATGGGGTGATGATTACTCCATCTGCTGCTGTGTTTCTGCTACACAGACTGGTAAGGAAATGCAGTTCTTCGGCGCCCGCGCTAACCTTGCCAAATGTCTTCTTTACGCGATCAATGGTGGTGTGGATGAAAAGACCGGCCAGCAGGTTGGACCAGAATATAAACCAATTACTTCCGAATATCTTGATTATGATGAAGTAATGCATAAATACGATATCATGATGGACTGGTTAGCAGGTTTGTATGTAAATACATTGAATCTCATCCAGTACATGCATGACAAATATTACTATGAATATGCACTGATGGCCTTAATCGATACAAATGTACGTCGTACTTTTGCTACCGGTATTGCAGGATTCTCACATGTAGTAGACTCCTTAAGTGCGATTAAATATGCCAAAGTAAAAACGGTCCGCAATGAAGAAGGTCTTGTTGTTGATTATGAGACAACTGGCGATTTCCCTAAATACGGAAATGATGATGACCGCGCAGATGATATCGCTGTATGGTTACTTCAGACATTCATGAAGAAACTGGAGAAATTCCATACTTATCGCGATTCTGAACCTACAACATCCATCCTTACCATTACTTCTAACGTAGTATATGGTAAAGCAACCGGTTCCCTTCCAGATGGAAGAAAAGCCGGAGAACCACTTGCTCCAGGCGCAAACCCAAGTTATGGTGCAGAACAAAACGGTCTCTTAGCCTCCTTAAACTCTGTAGCAAAACTTCCTTACGAATGGGCATTAGATGGTATTTCCAATACACAGACAATCAACCCCGATGCACTTGGACATTCCGAAGAAGAACGTATTGGTAACTTAGTAAATGTTATGGATGGCTACTTCTCACAAGGAGCCCACCACTTAAACGTAAACGTATTTGGTGTTGAGAAACTGATTGATGCCATGGAACATCCGGAAAAAGAAGAATATGCAAACTTCACAATTCGTGTTTCCGGCTATGCTGTTAAATTCATCTCACTGACAAAAGAACAGCAGTTGGATGTCATTGCAAGAACATGCCACGATAGAATGTAGTAAAAATAATTTATACCGAAAGCAGGATGAGGAGCCTGAACGGTGCATAGCCTAGTTAGCTCCTATCCTGATGAAGAAAAAAGAGATACTTTTATGCACCGTACTGAACATTCCATTTTGCCCGATAAAACAGCCGCTTCGAAGAAAGTAGTTCGAAGTAGCTACGGTCAAAATTCCATAGTACGGAATGATAAAAGTATTCTCTTTTTTCTTCATTAGGATATTTTAATATTTGATATGCACCTGTCCATGTGCTGCTACCTGCTTTCTCCTTGATAATTTATTTTTACACTGTAATAGAAATAGAAATTATAATGAAAATATTATGAGGTGTTATTTATGAATGATAAAAATGCGATGGCTCTTGTTCATTCTACGGAGAGTTTTGGTTCTGTCGATGGGCCGGGAGTTCGTTTTATTATTTTTTTACAGGGTTGTCCTTTGCGTTGCCAATTCTGCCACAATCCAGATACATGGAAGATGACAGAAGAAACCGGCGCTGTCTGGAAAAGTGCAGATGAACTATTAAATCAAGCTCTCCGTTATCGTCCTTACTGGAAAAACGGGGGCGGTATTACAATAAGTGGCGGTGAACCTTTATTACAGATTGATTTTTTGTTAGAATTTTTTAAAAAGGCAAAAGAAAAAGGAATTCATACTACTATTGATACAGCCGGAGGACCATTTACAAGAGAAGAACCTTTCTTTTCTAAATTTCAGGAACTGATGAAATACACTGACTTGTTATTAGTAGATATCAAACACATCGATACCGAATGCCACAAAGTTTTAACTGGCCGCAGTAACGAAAATATTCTTGATATGATTCGCTATCTTTCCGATATCAAAAAACCGATTTGGATTCGCCATGTCCTTGTACCGGAACGAAGCGATAAAGATGAATATTTAACGAGATTGGCCGATTTCATTCACTCCCTTAATAATGTAGAAAAAGTGGAAATACTACCTTATCATACGATGGGGATTTATAAATGGAAAGAACTTGGACTAGAGTATCCACTGGAGGGAATTGACCCACCAACAAAAGAACGAGTGGAAAATGCAAAAAAAATTCTTGCTATTTGATTCATTTGGAGAAAACAGACGAAAAAAAGGAATAATACCATATCCCACCTGCTCTGTAGTCGCTGTGTTTAAGATGCTCATCCGCATCTTAAACACGCTCCGAAGCCGCATCTGGGATATGGTATTATTTCTTTTTTCTGTGTTTTGGCTCCAGAAGGAATGAATGCAATAGTATTTGGGAAAGAGATGGGGAAGGGGACAGAAGGTTGTGGCTTATTCTGATGTCATTTTCACTATGCTGAACCTTTTTTCAAATTTCACTGATGATAAGATGATGCCGCAAGCTATTACTTTACATGATAAATTTATCACCATATTGTCGCAATATATCATTGTTTCTCTTCTGATGAGATATCCTTCCGAGTAAGCAGTAGACTTCTGACCTCTCCCCCTTAATTCCTCCCCAAAGACTATTGCATTCATTCCATGTGGTACCAACACACAGAAAATAAAAATAATAGACCATTGCAAATGTAATGTGAGAGCAAGTAAAAATGCCGAACAGGCATTTTCTACGCAGTGATATCTTTACATTTGCAATGGTCTATTATTTTTATTTTCGTCTATTTCCTCACTTTGGGGAGCGTCAGCATAGTCTTGACGGTCTTAAATCACCATTTTTCAAAAAAATTTACCTCTCAAAAACCGCATATTTCCACCGTATTTGCAGGTTTTTAAAAATTGTTCTAAAATAAATCCCTATAAACCTATTTACAAAGTAGGTTAATAGTGATATTATCATAGCCATGAGATACATGAAAGAAATAAATCAATAAAAATGAGATTTTAGAATAAGGAGGAACAAAGCAATGGCTAACATTTATAAAGGTACATTAGGACTGATCGGAAACACACCTCTTGTTGAGGTTACGAACATTGAAAAAGAATTAGGACTGAAAGCAAGAGTCTTAGTGAAGCTTGAATATTTTAATCCGGCAGGAAGTGTTAAGGATAGAATTGCAAAAGCGATGATTGAGGATGCTGAGAAGAAAGGAATTTTAAAAGAAGGTTCCGTAATCATTGAGCCGACATCCGGTAACACAGGAATCGGTCTTGCATCTATCGCAGCAGCAAAAGGATATAGAATCATTCTTACAATGCCGGAAACAATGAGTGTTGAGCGAAGAAATATTTTAAAAGCTTACGGTGCTGAGATTGTTCTTACAAGCGGAGCGAAAGGAATGAAAGGTGCTATCGCAAAGGCAAATGAACTTGCCGAAGAGATTCCAGACAGCTTTATTCCAGGACAGTTTGTAAATCCTGCCAATCCTGCAATTCATAAAGCAACAACTGGTCCTGAGATTTGGAACGATACGGACGGAGAAGTTGATATCTTTATCGCAGGTGTTGGTACAGGCGGAACTTTAACAGGTACAGGACAGTACTTAAAAGAGCAGAAACCAGAAGTTAAGATTGTTGCATTAGAGCCGGACAGCTCACCGGTTTTATCAGAAGGTAAGGCAGGTCCACATAAGATTCAGGGTATCGGAGCAGGGTTTGTACCGGATGTATTAGACACAAAGGTTTACGATGAAATCTTTAGAGCAGAGAATGATGATGCATTTGAAACAGCAAAACTTTTAGCAAAGAAAGAAGGAATTTTAGTTGGTATTTCTTCAGGAGCATCTTTACATGCAGCGATTGAATATGCGAAGAAGCCGGAGAATGAAGGTAAGACAATCGTAGCACTTCTTCCGGATACAGGAGACAGATATTACTCTACAGCATTATTTACTGAATAATTTATAGAAAAGAAAGGTGACAATCAATGAATCTTTCGAAGAAAAGCAGGTATGGGATTACCGCATTGATTGATCTGGCAGTATATGCCAGAAATCAATGTGTACAGTTAAGTAGTATCGCAGAACGCAATAAGATATCTGTAAAGTATCTGGAACAGATTTTTTCCGGTTTAAGAAGAGCAGGGCTGGTAAAAAGTATAAAGGGACCACAGGGCGGTTATCTTTTAGCAAAAAGTCCGGAAAGCATTACCGTAGCAGATGTGATCTATGCGTTAGATGGAAGCTATCTTCTGGAAGATGAAAGAAGCGTGGTAAGTGGAGCAGATGAAAAGGGGATATCGACAGCGATACAGAAACTTCTGATCGAGCAGATGAATGATCAGACAGATAAGTTATTAAAACAGTTAACATTAAAAACACTGGTGGATTCTTCTTTGGAGTACAGTCAGAGTGGACAGGAAATGTATTACATTTAGATTAGAATCAGATTTTTAGATTAGTTAGATTAGATAAATTAGATAGATAAAATCAGATAAGAATTTTAGATACTCAAGAGGGTAGACATGAAGACAAAGAAATTAGAGACAGATGTGTTAATCATCGGTGGAGGAACAGCAGGTTGCTTTGCTGCCTATACTTTGGGAAAAGAAGCAGGGGTAAGTGTTCTCATAGCGGAAAAAGCGAATATTAAGAGAAGTGGCTGTCTGGCAGCTGGTGTTAACGCCTTAAATGCCTATATTACGGAAGGGCATGTGCCTCAGGACTATGTGGATTATGCGAAAAAGGATGCTCATGGAATTGTCAGAGAGGACTTGCTTTTATCTATGTCCGAGCGACTGAATCATGTAACGAAAGTTCTCGATGATCTGGGACTGGTTATTCTGAAAGATGAGAATGGAAAATACGTTGCAAGAGGGAATAGAAATATAAAGATTAACGGTGAGAATATCAAGCCTCTCTTAGCCGAAGCGGCAATGGCGCAAGAGAATGTTACTGTGCTTGAGAGGGTGAATATCACAGATTATATAATAGAAGAGAATGAAGTAAAAGGAGCCTGGGGCTTTAATATAGAAGAGAATGTTTTCTATGATATCCGAGCAAAAGCTATTCTTTGTGCGACTGGCGGTGCAGCAGGGCTTTACCGTCCGAATAATCCCGGATTTTCAAGACATAAAATGTGGTATTCCCCATTTAATACTGGAGCCGGATTTGCGATGGGAATTTTAGCCGGAGCGGAAATGACAACTTTTGAAATGCGGTTTATTGCTCTTAGATGTAAAGATACGATCGCACCGGTCGGAACGATCGCACAGGGCGTTGGAGCAAAGCAGATGAATGCTCATGGTGAGATTTATGAGACAAAGTATGGTCTTACAACTTCTCAACGTTTATATGGAACTGTAACAGAGAACAGAGAAGGACGAGGTCCTTGTTATTTAAAAACGGATGAGATCAGTGCAGCGCAGGAACAGGATTTATATAGAGCCTACCTTAATATGGCTCCAAGCCAGACTTTGAAATGGCTGGAAGGTTCGAGAGGTCCGGCAAGTGAGAATGTCGAGATCGAAGGAACAGAACCTTACATCGTAGGTGGTCATACGGCAAGTGGCTACTGGGTAGATAAAGGTAGAAGAACCACAGTCAAAGGCTTATTTGCAGCAGGCGATGTTGCAGGAGGCTGTCCACAGAAATATGTAACCGGAGCATTAGCAGAAGGTGAGATTGCAGCAGAATCCATGACAGAGTATGTAAACGCTTTAAAAGAAAAGAACAAAGCGGTTAAGGAAGATGCTGCTGTGCATAAAACAGAAACAATGATAGATACTGCTGCTGCATTAAAGAAAAAAGAGTATGAATCTCATTTGATCGCACAAGAAAATGACAGCGAAGATACATTTTTCATTACCGCAGAGCAGCTTGAAGAAGCTATGCAGAAGGTTATGGATCAGTATGCCGGCGGAATTGCTACAGATTATCAGTACAATGAAGAAAGACTGGTAATCGGCAAAAAGCGAATTGGTGAGCTTCTTGGAATGGTTGATGAACTTAAAGCAAAAGATATGTTTGAGTTAAAAGATATCTACGAAGTAAGAGAAAGGTTGATCGTGTGCCAGACTTTAATTGAACATTTACGGGCAAGAAAAGAGACAAGGTGGCACAGTTTCGGGGAGAATACCGATTATCCGGAAGAAAGCAGCAAGTGGCTTAAATATGTGAATTCAAAAAGAAAGCCAGATGGCGGGACCGAAATCATTTTCAGAGAACTGGTGACAGGAGGAAAGGTATATGAGTGTACGGATTTTACAGAATAAATGTGTGGGATGCGGAAGATGCCTTTCTGTCTGTCCCGGAAATCTCTTAAAAAAAGGTGAGGATGGCAAAGTACATATCCGCAATATCAGAGACTGCTGGGGATGTACCGCCTGTTTAAAAGAATGTCACACCGGAGCGATTTTGTATTTTCTTGGTGCCGACATGGGAGGCATGGGATCCATGCTTTCTGTAAAAGAAAAAGGTGATGTTCGTGTGTGGAGGGTTGACAGCCCGGACGGACAGACAAAGACCATTGAGATTAACATGAAGGATTCTAATAAATATTAGTATAGAAAACATTTATAAAAAGGAGGAAATGAGATGGGAACATTATCACATCTTGATGAACTGGAAGCAGAAGCAATATACATAATGAGAGAAGTGGCAGCAGAATGTGAGAAGCCAGTTATGCTTTATTCAATCGGAAAGGATAGTTCCGTAATGCTGCATCTGGCAATGAAAGCCTTTTACCCGGAAAAACCGCCGTTCCCATTTATGCATATCGATACAACATGGAAATTCAAAGAAATGATTGAATTTAGAGATAAGATTGCAAAAGAAAAAGGAATTGACATGATTGTATACACGAATGAAGAAGGTGTAAAACAGGGAATTAATCCATTTGATCATGGTTCAGCCTACACAGATATCATGAAGACACAGGCATTAAAACAGGCACTCACAAAATACGGATTTACCGCAGCATTTGGTGGCGGCCGTCGTGATGAAGAAAAATCAAGAGCCAAAGAGAGAATTTTCTCCTTTAGAAATAAAGAACAGGCATGGGATCCTAAGAACCAGCGCCCGGAAGTGTGGAAGTTATATAATACACAGATTAAGCAGGGCGAAAGTATTCGAGTATTCCCGATTTCTAACTGGACAGAGAAAGATATCTGGCAGTATATCAAACGTGAAAATATTGAAATCGTGCCACTTTATTATGCAGCTGAACGTCCGGTAGTAGAGCGTGACGGCAATATTATCATGGTAGATGATGACAGAATGAAGCTTCGTCCAGGTGAAAAGATTGAACATAAGAGCGTAAGATTCCGTACTCTTGGATGTTACCCGTTAACAGGTGGTATTGAATCTACAGCGCATACATTAGACGAGATTATTGATGAGACACTTAGCGCAGTAGATTCCGAGAGAACCAGTCGTGTTATTGACCATGACGGCGGAGCAGCCAGCATGGAAAGAAGAAAGAAAGAGGGGTACTTCTAAGATGAAAGGATTATTAAAATTTATTACATGCGGAAGCGTGGATGACGGAAAATCAACATTGATCGGACATATCCTGTATGATTCCAAGCTTCTTTATACAGACCAGGAAAAAGCACTTGAGCTTGACTCAAAAGTGGGAAGTCGTGGTGGAAAAATAGACTATTCTTTATTGCTTGATGGATTAATGGCAGAAAGAGAACAGGGTATCACAATTGATGTAGCTTACAGATATTTTACGACAGATAATCGAAGCTTCATCGTAGCAGATACTCCAGGACATGAAGAATATACAAGAAACATGGCAGTAGGTGCATCTTTTGCAGACTTAGCCGTTATTCTTCTTGATGCAACGCAGGGTGTGCTCGTACAGACAAGACGTCACGCAAGAATTTGTGCATTAATGGGAATTAAATATTTTATTTTTGCTGTAAACAAGATGGATCTTGCAAAATACAGTGAAGAGAGATTCCGCGAAATTGAAAAACAGATTGAAGCATTAAAGGCAGAACTTGGACTGGAAAATGTATATATCGTTCCGGTATCTGCTACAGAAGGTGATAACGTAACAAAAGCTTCTGACAACATGAATTGGTATGAAGGAAAACCAATCCTCTCTATTTTAGAGCAGATTGATATTGATGAGAATCAGGAAGAAGGTTTCTATCTTCCGGTACAGAGAGTATGTCGTCCAAATCATCAGTTCCGCGGATTCCAGGGACAGATTGAAAGTGGAAGCATCAAGGTAGGCGATGAAATTACTGCATTGCCAAGTATGGAAAAAGCACATGTTAAGTCCATTCACGTAACAGACAAAGAGGTACAGTCTGCAGAAAAAGGACAGCCAGTAACGATTCAGCTTGACAGAGAAGTAGATGTATCAAGAGGATGTGTATTATCCGCAGGCGCAGGAGAAAAAGTAACTTCTTCTGTAGAAGCAACGCTGCTTTGGATGGATGATGATAAACTGGAAAGTGGAAAAAATTATTTTGTAAAATTAGGAACCAGATTAGTACCTGGTATCGTTTCAAAAATCCTTTACTCTATCGATGTAAATACAGGAGAACAGAAACCAGCCGATTCTTTAGGAAAGAATGAGATTGCAGAATGTGAGATTACATTTGTCGATCGTGTTGTGGCTGATGAGTTTAGCAAACATAAGACATTAGGAGAATTAATCCTGATTGACCGAGTAACAAACATGACTTCTGCCTGCGGTGTTGTAACGGAAGTAAAAGAAGATGGACAGGAAGCAGGAAAGAAAGCAGATCAGCTTCGTGCTGTAATTAAAGGACAAAGAGCAGCAACAATTCCATTTGATCTTTCAGATGAGAATATCACAAAAAGCTTTGTAGAACAGGTAGAAAAAGAACTGACATTAGGTGGAAGACATACATACCTCTATGCACCAAAGGATGATGAGCCGGTAGGACTTGTCGTAAGACATTTAAACAGAGCTGGTATTATCGTATTACTTGTTCTGAACAAAGACTTAAAGAATAAAGAAGAAATAAAAGGCTCCTTAGCAAAATACAGCAAGTATATCAAGCACTGGGAAGAAGGAGAAAAAGGAGATGTGGACAGTACAGTACAGACAATCCGTAAACTTACAGAATATGCGGAAGATGTCTACGGTGTTGCGAGCCATATCTAAAAGGAGAGACAAAAATGAAGTTTAATACAAAGCTTCTTCATGGCAAAGCAGGAAGAAATACGCCGGATGGAGCAACGCTTCCAAGGATCAGTCAGGTAAGTGCATTTTCTTATGATTCTGCAGAGCATCTTGAAAAAGTATTTGGAAATAAAGCACCAGGATTTGCCTATACAAGAATCGGTAATCCGACAGTTGCAGCATTTGAACAGAGAATCAATGAAGTAGAAGGAGGTACAGGCGCTATTGCCTGTGCTTCCGGAATGGCAGCCATCACCGTAGCACTGTTAAATGTATTAAGTGCTGGAGATGAAATCATTGCAGGAAGCGGATTATTCGGAGGAACCATCGACTTATTCAAGGATTTAGAAGCGTTTGGTATTACGACACATTTCATTCCACATATTACCGTGGAAGACATCAAACCGGTTTTAAATCAAAATATCAAAGCAGTTTTTGGAGAGATTATAGGTAATCCGGGGCTTGATGTTGTAAATATTAAAGAAGTATCTGATTTCCTTCATGAAAATGGCGTACCATTTATTGTGGATGCAACGACAGCGACCCCTTATCTTATAAATGCATTAGCAGCCGGAGCCGATATTGTCATACATTCCAGTTCCAAATATATCAATGGAAGCGGAAATGCAATCAGTGGAATTATCGTGGACGGTGGAAAGTTTCAATGGGATAAAGAAAGATATCCAGCAATGAAAGAATATAGTAAATACGGAAAGTTTGCCTACACAGCGAGACTTCGAAACGATGTGTGGAGAAATATGGGTGGGTGTCTCGCGCCAATGAACGCTTACCTTAATATTTTAGGGCTTGAAACACTTGGTATTCGAATGAAAGCACTTTGTAACAATGCATTGACACTTGCAAAGGCATTAGAAAAACTGCCGGGAATTACAGTAAACTACCCAGGATTAGAGAGCAGTCCGTATAAAACACTTGTCGATGAACAGTTCGGAGGACTTGGAGGTGCCATCCTCACAATCCGGGCAGGTTCCAGAGAAAATGCATTTAAATTAATTAATTCTTTAAAGTATGCCTTGATAGCCACTAATATCGGTGATTTAAGAACACTCGTCATTCATCCGGCATCGACTATTTATTTACATAGCACACAGGAAGAACAGGAACATGCAGGTGTGTATGATGATACGATCCGTATTAGTGTCGGACTTGAAGATGTCGAAGATTTGATTGAAGACTTTACACAGGCGGTAAAAAATATATAATAATCATTAGAAACAAAAAACAGGGTATTTCATTTAATTACAGGAGGATAACATGGCAGTAGATTATGCAACCTTGAAAAAGGGCGGATTTATGCGTCAGAAACAGAAAAATAATTTTTCTTTAAGACTTCGTACAGTCGGCGGACATATGAGTGCAGAGCAGCTTGCAAAAGTTGCCGAAGTGGCAGAAAAATACGGGGAAGGATATGTGCATTTAACATCCAGACAGGGTGTGGAGATTCCTTTCATTAAACTAGATCAGATTGAAGAAGTAAAAAATGCATTAGCAGAAGGCGATGTTGTTCCGGGTGTATGCGGACCTCGTGTAAGAACCGTTACTGCCTGTCAGGGAGCGGCAATCTGTCAGAGCGGATGTATTGATACCTACACACTGGCAAAAGAATTGGATGAAAGATACTTTGGATATGAACTTCCGCATAAGTTCAAATTCGGTATTACAGGATGCCAGAATAACTGCTTAAAAGCAGAGGAAAATGATGTAGGAATCAAAGGTGGAATGCAGGTTGCATGGGTAGAAGATAAATGTATCCAGTGTGGTGTCTGCGTAAAAGCATGTCGAAATGAGGCAATTACTTTAGAAGACGGAAAAATCAGTATCGACACAGGAAAATGTAACTACTGTGGACGATGTGTAAAGTCCTGTCCGGTAGATGCATACGATGCACAGCCAGGATATATTGTTTCTTTCGGTGGAACATTTGGAAATCATATCAGCAAAGGCGAGACAATTATTCCATTTATCGAAAGCCACGAAAAATTATTAAAAGTATGTGATGCCGCATTAAAATTCTTTGAACAGAATGGAAAAGCAGGAGAGCGACTTAAATTCACGATTGACCGTACAGGAAAAGAGGCGTTTGAAAAAGCAATTAAGGAGGCCTATGAAAATGAGTGAAATACATTTTGATGAACAGGTGGATATTACAGATGTTGTATGTCCTGTTACCTTTGTAAAAGCAAAAGTAGCATTAGAAGAAATGGATGAAGGACAGGTTTTAGCCGTAAAAATGAATGATGGCGAGCCAGTACAGAATGTTCCAAGAAGTATCAAAGAAGAAGGACATCAGATTTTAAAATTAAATACAAATGATGACGGAACATATACTTTATTCGTAAAGAAAGTTGGAGAATAAAGTTACATATAGGAAGTTAAAAGAATAAAATAGGAAAATCCCAAGCAGGAGAACAGTTATGGCAGAAAGATTAAATAAGGACAGCTTTCAGGAAAAGGTGTTAAATGCACCGGGACTTGCAATCGCAGACTTCTACTCTGACAGTTGTATTCCATGCAAAAAGTTATCTCCGATTCTTGCAGATCTGGATGAAAAATATCCGGACGTATATATCGGAAAAGTAAATATTGTTTACGAGCAGGAACTCATCGAAGAGTACAGCGTTATGTCCTCTCCAGTACTTATTTTCTTCAAAAACGGAGAAGAGGTAGATCGAATTACAGGGGCTGTAAGTAAACATAAAATCGAAGAAGCGATTGAAAAGAATAAGTAGTAAAGCATATAACAAAAACTGATAAAAGGCAGAACAAAACATATTTATAAAATTAGATATAAAATCATGTATAGCAATTTGCATATATTTACAAAGTGATTGTAAAGACATATATAATAAATTGAATATAAAAGTTTAAGGTAAGGCAGATATAATAAGACAGATATGATTTTAGAAATATAAAACAGATATAATGGAGGATAGAATCGTGAAAATCACAGTTGCCGGAAAAGTAAAAGAATATGAAGACGGATTAAATGTCACACAGCTTATTGAAAAGGAAAATGTAGAGACACCGGAATACGTTACCGTATCTGTAAATGATGAATTCATTGAAAAAGCAGATTTTGAAAAAGCTTTAAAAGATGGGGACGAAGTTGAATTCCTGTATTTCATGGGAGGTGGAAGATAATGCTATCAAACGAGCAGCTTGAACGCTACTCCCGTCATATTATCCTGAAGGAAGTTGGCGCAAAAGGACAAAAGAAATTATTAAATGCCAAAGTCTTAATTATCGGAGCCGGTGGACTTGGCGCACCAGCCGCAATGTATTTAGCAGCAGCCGGTGTTGGAACAATCGGAATCGCAGATGCAGACGAAGTAGATTTATCTAACTTACAAAGACAGATCATTCATTCAACACAGGACGTAGGTAAGGCAAAAGTACAGTCTGCAAAAGAAACAATGGAAGCCATTAACCCAGATGTAAAAGTAATTACATATCGTACATTCGTTGATTCAGAATCCATCATGGACTTAATCAAAGACTATGATTTTATCATCGATGGAACAGACAATTTCCCTGCAAAATTCCTGATCAACGATGCCTGCGTAATGGCAAAGAAACCATTTTCCCATGCCGGAATCATTCGTTTCAAAGGTCAGCTCATGACTTACGTGCCGGGAGAAGGTCCATGTTATCGTTGTGTATTCAAAAATCCGCCGCCAAAGGATGCAGTACCAACCTGTAAACAGGCCGGTGTGATCGGTGCAATGGGTGGAGTGATCGGAAGTCTTCAGGCAATGGAAGCAATCAAATACATTCTTGGAGTTGGAGACTTACTGACAGGATATCTCTTAACTTATGATGCATTAAAGATGGAATTTAGAAAGATTAAACTTCCATCACATACAAAAGATTGCGCTGTATGTGGTGAACATCCGACAATCACAGAGCTTATCGATTATGAACAGACAGAATGTGAGGGAATCTAATCATGCAGGTAAAGCTTAAAAAAGAAGACTTTCAGGCAATGGCAGCCCATGCCATTGCCCACCTGCCGGAAGAAGCCTGCGGACTCATCGCCGGCGAAAAATCCGACACAGAACGAGTAATAAAAAAAGTATATTACCTTACAAATATTGACCATACAAACGAACATTTCTCTTTAGATCCAAAAGAGCAGCTTGCAGCGATCAAAGACATGAGAAAGAACGGCTTAGAACCACTTGGAAACTGGCACTCCCATCCAGAAACACCAGCAAGACCGTCACAGGAGGATATCCGCCTTGCCTTTGATTCCGAAGCAAGTTATCTTATTATGTCTCTGATGGATCAGGAAAATCCTGTAATCCATGCTTTCCGAGTAAGAGAGGGACAGGTATCTAAAGATGAGATTGTAACGATTTAATTCATTTAGAGAAAACAAACGAAAAAAGAAATACTACCATATCCCATCTGCTCTGTAGTCGCTGTGTTTAAGATGCTCATCCGCATCTTAAATACGCTCCCAAGCCGCATCTGGAATAGGGCAGTATTTCTTTTTTCTGTGTTTTGGCTCCAGAAGGAATGAACGCAATAGTCTTTGGGGCAGAAGGGGGAGAAATCAGAAGACTACTGCTTGCTCAGAAGATATATCGTCCAGAAGATTATTTTCTCTCTTTAACGAGCAGGAAATCTAAATATATTGCTACAATATAATGGTGCATTTATCATATCCAATGATAGCTGGCAATATCATTTTATCATCATTGACAGCATCGCGGAAACAGTATCAGAATACGCCACAACCTTCTATCCCCTTCCCCATCTCTCTCCAAATACTATTTCATTCCTTCCTTCTGGAGCCAACAAGCAGAAAATAAAAAGAATAGACCATCGCAAAAGAAATGCGAGAACAGATAAATAAAATTCCATGACAGAGATATCTTCCGAGCAAGTAGTAGACTTCTGACCTCTCCCCCTTTATCTCCCCAAATACTATTGCATTCATTCCTTCTGGAGCCAACACACAGAAAATAAAAAGAATAGACCATCGCAACTGTAATGTGAGAGCAAGTAAAAATGCCGAACAGGCATTTTCTACGCAGTGATATCTTTACAGTTGCGATGGTCTATTCTTTTTATTTTCGTCTGTTTCCTCTCAAAGAATCAAATAGTTATTTAACAAATTCTTTTACGGAAGCATATACGCCCTTGCCGTCTAAGCCGTATTTCTCAATAAGCTTCACTGCAGGACCGGATTCTCCGTAAACATCATTCACGCCGATTCTCTTAACAGGTACCGGATATTTTTCGGAAAGTACTTCACATACTGCTCCGCCAAGTCCACCGATTACGGAATGTTCTTCTACTGTAACAACCTTACCTGTTTCTTTGGCTGCTTCTACAAGGAGGTCTGCATCGATTGGTTTGATCGTATGGATGTTGATTACTTTTGCTTCAATGCCATCTTCAGCAAGCATGTCTGCTGCTTCTAATGCAGAGCTTACGCAAAGACCTGTTGCTACGATTGTAACATCTTTACCTTCTCTTAATACAACTCCTTTACCGATCTCAAATTTATAATCATCGTTGTCGTTGATTACTGGTACAGCAAGACGACCAAATCTTAAATATACAGGTCCGTCTAATTCATAAGCGGCACGTACTGCTGCCTTTGCTTCTACATCATCGGAAGGATTAATGATTGTCATTCCAGGGATTGTACGCATTAATGCGATATCTTCATTACACTGATGTGTTGCTCCGTCTTCACCTACGGAAATACCGGCATGTGTTGCGCCAATCTTTACGTTGAGATGTGGATATCCAACAGAGTTACGAATCTGCTCAAATGCACGTCCTGCTGCGAACATGGCAAATGTACTTGCGAAAGGAACCATTCCTGTTGTTGCAAGACCTGCTGCGATTCCTACCATATTACATTCTGCGATACCACAGTCAATATGACGTTCCGGGAAAACTTTTTTAAACATTCCTGTCTTTGTAGCAGCTGCAAGGTCCGCATCTAAAACTACAAGGTTCTCGTGTTCTTTTCCTAATTCAATTAACGCATTTCCATAGCTTTCTCTGGTAGCGATCTTCTTTACTTCTGACATAATGCTTCCTCCACTTTCTTTAAATCTTCCATGGCTACAGCATACTGTTCATCGTTTGGTGCAGTACCATGCCAGGATGCCTGATTCTCCATAAAGGAAACTCCTTTACCCTTTACAGTCTTCATAATGATTGCTACAGGCATTCCCTTTACTTCTCTTGCTTCTTTAAATGCTGCATCTAACTGATCAAAATCGTTACCATCTGCTACATTAATTACGTGGAAGTTAAATGCTTCAAACTTCTTATCAATCGGGTATGGAGAACATACATCTTCAACCTTACCATCAATCTGTAATCCGTTGTTATCTACGATCACTACTAAGTTATCAAGATGTCTTGCTCCTGCAAACATTGCAGCTTCCCAAACCTGTCCTTCCTGGATCTCACCGTCTCCAAGGAGTGTGTAAACACGATAAGATTTCTCTCTTAACTTCGCTGAAAGAGCCATTCCAACTGCAGCGGAAATTCCCTGTCCGAGAGAACCACTGGACATATCAAGTCCTGGAGTGTGCTGCATACATGGATGTCCCTGAAGGTGGGAACCGATATGTCTTAATGTAAGTAAGTCTTCTACTGGGAAATATCCCTTATTAGCTAATGCTGCGTATAAACCTGGCGCTGTGTGGCCTTTTGATAATACGAAACGGTCTCTGTCTGGATCCTGAGGATTCTTCGGATCTACATTCATCTCCTCAAAGTATAAATATGTAAAAAGATCTGCTGCGGATAAAGAACCACCTGGATGTCCTGCTTTTGCTGCATGAACACCTGTGATAATTCCTTTTCTCACTTCATTTGCCACTTTCTGAAGTTCTAATTTATTCATGGCTTCCTCCTTATTGCCTAATGTTCTCCTGCTTTGCTGTAACTTTGCAAATAACCCATGTCATTCGCTCTCCTGATATCTTACACGATCATGCTATCAGGAAAAACTTCTTTCATTCCTCCTCCATTTTATTATAAGTTTCATAATAAGAATAAAATAAGTTAACACACTTGTTATTATACAAATAGTTCCGTGATATGTCAATTTATTTTATGGGATAATTCCCTCATCCTTGGGATTTATTGCGACAATGGTGAAAATGGCACGACGAATGAAAAACAGCCCTGAAATAAAAAAGACTTATAAGTGTATTTATGACCTCGAAGCAAGGTTTGTATGCAAGTGCATAAGCAGATATCCAAACCGTCACGACGAAAATCACAAATATAACTATAAGTCTTTTTCTTTTTATTAAGCTACCAATAAACTACTAAATCAATTACTCTCCACATGTTGGACAGGAGCCTGGTGCAAATTTTTCTTTATCGTACGCAATTCCGTTCTTATCATAGTAGTCTTTTACTGCTGCTTTTACCGCTTCTTCTGCTAATACAGAACAGTGAATCTTATGTGTTGGCAGTCCATCAAGCGCCTCAACTACTGCTTTATTAGATAATTCTAAGGCATCATCAATAGATTTTCCTTTAATCATTTCTGTTGCCATAGAACTGCTGGCGATAGCAGAACCACATCCAAATGTGTTAAACTTTACATCTTCAATAATTCCGTCTTTTACTTTAATGTACATCTTCATGATGTCACCACACTTTGCATTACCTACTTCTCCGATGCCATCTGCATCGTCCATCTTTCCTAAGTTTCTTGGATTGCGGAAATGATCCATTACTTTTTCACTATATAACATGTTTCTTCTCTCCCTTCTCAAGCTCTTCCCAGATTGGTGAAATGTCTCTTAAATAAGAAACGATTCCTGGTACTTCTTTAATGATATATTCGATCTGTTCCGGTGTATTCTCTTCACATAATGTAAGACGAAGTGAACCATGTGCCACTTCATGAGGCAGTCCGATTGCTAATAATACGTGGCTTGGATCAAGAGAACCTGATGTGCAGGCACTTCCTGAAGATGCCTCGATTCCTTTTTCATCGAGTAATAATAAAAGAGATTCTCCCTCAATTCCTTCAAAACAGAAGTTTACGTTACCCGGAAGTCTTTTCTTCGCATCACCATTTAAACGAGAATGTTCAATAGTAGAAAGTCCCTCAATCAGACGGTCTCTCATTGCTGCTATCTTAACCATGTTTTCATCCATATTTGCAACAGCTTCTTTTAATGCTGCTGCCATACCAACGATAGCTGGAATATTCTCTGTACCGGCTCTTCGTCCTCTTTCCTGTGCGCCACCTTCGATCAAGTTAAACAGTGGAACACCTTTTCTGACATAAAGAACACCGATTCCCTTTGGGCCATGGAACTTATGTCCGGATAAAGACAACATATCAATATTCTGTGCATGTACGTTCACTGGAACGTGTCCAACTGCCTGTACTGCATCTGTATGGAATGTTACTTTTTTCTCTTTACAAATCTTTGCGATCTCATCAATTGGCTGTAATGTACCAATCTCATTGTTCGCATACATAATAGTAATTAATGCCGTATCTTCACGAATTGCTTTCTCCACATCTGCAGGGTCAACGATTCCATCTGCTCCAACATCTAATAATGTGACTTCAAATCCTTCTCTCTCTAACTTCTTAAGAGTATGAAGAACCGCATGATGTTCAATCTTCGTGGAGATAAGATGCTTCTTTCCCTTCTTCGCTCCAAAAAGAGCTGCTGAACGGATTGCCTGGTTATCTGCTTCACTTCCGCCGGAAGTAAAATAAATCTCATTAAAATCTGCTCCTAAAGCTTCTGCAACATCCTCTCTTGCTTTCTGAAGTACTTCAGCTGCACGCTGTCCCGTAGAATGCAGGCTGGATGGGTTTCCAAAAACCTCATTCATGCACTTTGTCATTGCATCTATCGCAACAGGACTCATCTTTGTAGTTCCTGCATTATCTGCATAAATATACATAAATTCACCCTCTTCTTTCTAAATCCTATCTGTTTTATAGGGATTATATCTTTAAATTCCTATCCTGTCAATAGGATTTTACAAAAAAGATATTTCTATTCATGTTTTTTATTTTATACACGAAAGTGTATACCAAAAAAATACTGCTAAATAAAAAATACTGAAGAATCGGATTATACCCGACCCTCCAGTAAATCTTCCAAAGTCACTGTCTCTAAATAGTCATCAATAATACCATCCAGCTTCTGCCACATTGGGAGCGTAATACAATATCCTGCTTTCTCGCAGGTCACCTTGCCTCCTTCGAGACAATTCACCGGTGCCAAAGTCTTCTCTGTCAACTTTAAAATAGAGCCTATCGTATACTCTGAAGACTTTCTCGCCAGACGATACCCGCCTTTCTTGCCACGACCACTTATAAGCATGCCTCCTTTATGAAGAAGGCTTACGATCATTTCAAGATACTTCATAGATATATTCTGACTCTCCGCAATCTCCTTCAACGGAACTAATTCTTCTCTGTCATTCTGAGCTAAATAAAGCATTACCCGAAGTGCATAACGACCTTTCGATGAAACCATCATACCTCTCCACCTCCTAATTCCTAATAATATACTAGGAATTAAGAAATAGCAAGCACAATTTTTAATGCAATAAACTTCATAAATATTTCAGTAAATGTATAAATGAGCTTTATGCAGACAACTCCGGCTTTCTTCCATAAATATTTTTTAACACTTTAACCAGTACTTTTTTCTGCACTGTCCTATACACCGACGTCTCAGGTATAACGTATGCACTCTTTTCTCCACAAGCTGCCGAAATAGAAAATGTTGCCAAATTCTGAAGATTTGATGTAAAGTTCGCCATCATAACATCAGCTAACTTATCAGAAACTTTCTGAACCTTCCAGCAATTCTTTGCTTTCACAAAACGAATTGTAACTGTTTTAGTCTTAAAACGATTAAACTTTGTATCTTTCTGCGATTTGTCAATAATTCCATTTACCAGTTTTATAACCTGCTTTTCTGACATGGAAGATAAATTATCAAGCTTTCCATCTGCCATATAATAAAATGCATTCATACAGAAATTAAATGTAAAATCCTCGCAATTCACATAGCGGAATTTCACTTTCACATCTGCCTTATTGCCCTTTTTCTTTGTGGAAATGATACGGTAACTCATCTTGCTGGCACATTTAGCAAAATACTTTTTACCACTCGGAACCATGTAAAATGCCGACACAAACTGTCCACCTTCTCCCCAGTCCTTCACATAGCGGTTCATTCCTTTGTAGTCAAATTCTTTCATCTCTTTGAAAAATGCTTTCTCAGAAACTTTCAGGCTTTTGCCTGCTGCTTCCACATTCTGCGCTGGTGCCAACACAGTAAAAAGCATGATAAGAGACATAACTAATGCATGAATTTTTTTCATAAACATCTCCTTTTTCTCTCTTTGGGCTGTAAAAACCAGCCTTTATTCAATGCAAGATTATGACAGAAGTCCTCACAGCAAACAAAACAGGTGTCGCCAGCCTTTATTCAATGTACGAAGCTTCTCCATATCAAACATTATCTTTGTTATTGATTATAACATAGTCCTTTCTTCCTGTTAATTACAATATATCATTTGTAATATAAATTTAATCTTTTTTATATTTCTATAATTATTTATCTATCCAGAACCACACTTTTTACCTCCTTATGAGTTCATCTGCAAAATCTCACTGGAACGTGTTTGAAAAATATATCTAAAAAATATTTTTAAACATTTACCCGCAAAAATTATAATTCAATTATCGGGAATTCCTCTCGATTTTCTAAAAAAGAGTGCTTGACATTTCCTTTTCAAATCCCTTATAATAATGTGGCTAAAATAATATATCGTCTAAACAAGGCTATAGGTTTTTCTGTTTCTGATTTAAACAGTACAGAATCCTGTAGCCTTTTTTATTGCGATAAACTACCCCTTTTTACAGAATATACAGGCACAGTTTTTGTCATAAAAAATATTTATCAGCATTTGTACAGAAAATCTATATAGTAAAATAGAAAACTGGCAAAAGCAACTTGATAAATAAAATCCACAAATCTAACAGCATCAATGTGTACTCGGTAAAAAATTAATAATAAATAATACAGAAAGGAAAAGATATTTTATGGACCAGACTTTTATGAAAGAAAAACCGATTCTGCCGCTTTTACTTTCTATGGCAGCACCAATGATTTTATCCATGCTGGTAAATTCTCTTTACAACATTATCGACAGTATTTTCGTTGCACAGATCAGCGAAGATGCCATGACCGCACTTTCTCTTGTATTTCCAATACAAAATTTTGTCAACTCTGTTGCGGTCGGTTTCGGCATCGGAATCAATGTTATGATTGCTTTTTGTCTCGGTGCCGGAGACCAGCTTCATGCGCACAAAGCTGCTTCACAGGGATTCTTCCTCTCCATTGTTCACGGAATCCTTTTAAGTATCACAGGCATCCTCATTATGCCTTCATTTTTAAAACTATTTACTCACAATGAAAATATTTTATCGCTAGGGTTACGTTATTCCAATATCGTTCTTCTTTTTTCAATTATCATCCATGCGGAAATCACTTTCGAAAAATACTTTCAGGCGATGGGGATGATGGTTGTCAGTATGCTCAGTATGCTCTGCGGATGTATTCTAAATATTATCCTTGACCCGATTCTCATTTTCGGTCTTGGTCCTTTCCCTCGACTTGGAATTGAAGGAGCTGCTATCGCAACCGGAATCGGACAATGTTCCACCCTGCTGATTTACATTTTATTTTATATTATGAAAAAGCCACCTGTAAAAATACATAGAAACCTGCTTCGCCCAGAAAAGAAAATATGTGCCCGCCTCTATGGAGTAGGAATTCCAGCCGCACTAAATATGGCACTGCCATCTTTGCTTATCTCTGCTTTAAATGCTATCCTTGCATCCATCTCAGAAACGGGAGTTATCGTTTTAGGAATTTACTATAAACTACAGACATTTCTCTACTTATCTGTCAATGGAATGATTCAGGGAATGCGTCCGATTATCGGATATAATTACGGTGCAAAAGAATATAAACGAGTAAATAAGATTTACAATCTGGCGCTCATGATTGCCTTTGGAATCATGGCGGTCGGAACCGCACTTTTCATGTTCACTCCTGAAACCTTTATGAAAATGTTCACCACGCAGCCTTCCACGATCACAGCCGGTGCCTCCGCTCTTCGAATTATTTCCTGCGGTTTTATCGTTTCTTCCGTATCTGTTGTATCAAGTGGAGCTTTGGAGGGACTTGGTAAAGGAAATGAATCTCTTGCCGTTTCCTTACTTCGCTATCTCATAATCATCGTGCCGCTCGCATTCGTACTAAGCCAATTCTCTGGTGTATCCGGTGTATGGCATTCCTTCTGGATTACCGAAGCGATTACAGCGATCATATCTTATATTATTTATAAAAAAGCTCTTCTCAAAAAATAATTACAAAACAAAAAAGCCGGAATTTTCACAGTTTTCGGCTTTTTATCTTATTTGTCTTTTCGACTACATTCAAGTCGAGCCACCTGAAAGAGGTGGGAGTCTTCTCGACTGAGATAAATAATATCAGGGTCAAAAGATCAGAAAACCAATGCAAGCTTGCTTGCAAGAGGATTTTGATCTTTTGACCCTGATATCTAATAAATTTTAGAAAGGGTATTTCATTAAATTAGAGGTATTTTTTAAATGTGTAATTACTTATTGATATACGTTACTTTTTAATATAAACTACTTTACTGCGTTATTATGAGTTTTTTTATATGCGTTACTATGCGATTACTATAATTGTTTGTTACTATTTTTTTACTATGAGTTACTACGAGTATTTCTTTGAATGATACGCTTTCTTATGCGTTCTGAGCCAGCTGTTCTCCCAGTTCTTCACACTGTTTGATCGCGTCATCATCTGGAGTTTCCTGGCAGATAAGGCCTTCCCCATTTAATACGGTTGCACCTGCTGCTGTCATTCTTTCTTCCCAGTCTCTCATCCACTGACCGTCGCCCCAGCCATAGGAACCAAAAAGTGCGATGGCTTTTCCCTGTGCGAAGCCTTCTACTTCTTCCACAAACGGTTCCATCTCCATCTCTTCGAGTACTTCAGCACCCATTGCTGGACATCCAAGAGCAAATACCTTTGCTGCTTTTAAGTCTTCCATAGATGCGCCTGAGACTTCTACTACATCCGCTTCTTTACCGGCTTTTGTAATTCCGACTCCGACAGCTTCTGCCATAGCCTGTGTGTTACCTGTCTGAGACCAGTACACTACACTTATCTTGCTCATTGCTGCTTCCTCCTGAAAATTATTACTGTGATTCACCACGATGTTTCCATCATTGAAAGGGGCTTACAAGGAACTTTAAGCCGCGCCATCCAGCAGTAAATTACTGCTGCAGCTCTCGATTACATTTCTTATTCCGATACCTTTTGATACCAGTTCAATTAACGCTTCCTTCGCCCGGTCAAATTTGTAAAACAATTGCTTTGCTTCTGACAGGTCTCCATAAACTTTCCAGTAACCAGAATAGAGATAATTTTTCCCCTCATTCACCACAAATCCTTTGACATCTTCTGCAGGATAACCTAACAGAACACCAATCTCATGGGGAAAAGCTTTCCCTTTCTGCACGTAAGCTTCATATCGCATCTGAATTGTTTGAAGAATATCTGATAAGATAATTCCACCGTATCCCGCCTCAGTAAGAAGAACTCTGTTCTCTGCCCGCATAAGCCAGGCAGTCAGCCTTTCTTCTCTGTACAGAAAAAATGTTGTCTTACATTCTGACTTTGCCAATCTTATATAAGAAATATCCGTTCCATCAAGAATTGCTCCAACATATTTCTCGTTCTTTGATGGTATAATCAAAAGATTCGCCACCTTAAGTCCGGTAATCAGCGGCGCACACTGCAGGGCCATCTGTGTTCTGATATTATCTTTATCCATTTTCTGCACAATCTCAAATACTTCCTGTCTCATGGTGCCTCCTTGTTTTTTGTTTCGTTAGTTATTACTAACTTGCATTTATAATACCTAACTTCCACTCATAAGTCAATAGCTTTATTGATATAATTTTCTCTATAACTATTTATTTCATGCATGAAACTAACGAAAATAAAAAATTTAGACCATTACATCTGTAAAGATATCGCTGCATATTACATTTCATATACTGAACAAACGAAAATAAAAAAATTAGACCCTTGCATCTGTAAAGATATCGCTGCATAGAAAATGCCTTCCCGGCATTTTTATTTGCTCTCACATTACAGTTGCAAGGGTCTAATTTTTTATTTTCTGTTTATTGGCTCCATATGAATAATAAATGAATAATATCGGGCAAGACAAGGAGCATAAGACAGAAGTCTTTGGAAAATCCTAATATGCTACCATACTGAAGCTTTTTCTGAATTTTAATAACATAGATTTCCGACTTATTCCCCATTCTTTCTCTGCATGTTTAATTTTTACTTCAATTTAGCAAAACACAGAAAAAAAGAATCCCCTACAATAGCAAATGTAATGTGAGAGCAAGTAAAAATGCCGGGAAGGCATTTTCTACGCAGCGATATCTTTACAATTGCTATTGTAGGGGATTCTTTTTTTCGTCTGTTTCCTAAATTAAGAAAGCAAATTCTTCATGCTTTTCAAGCTAATTAACAGTGTTGATACGTTGTGACATAGTGCGGATGTTGCTGGTGCTAATACTCCTGCGACTCCTAATACGATCAGGCTGGAGTTGATTGCTACGATAGAGCGATAGTTTGTGTGAATTCGTTTTAATAACGCATTACTGAGCTGTTTTAAGGCGACAACTTCATATAAGCTTTCTGCGCTGATCGTGATGTCTGCGATTTCTTTTGCGATTTCAGCACCATCACTGACAGCAATTCCTACGCTTGCAGCAGAAAGAGCCGGGGAATCATTGATTCCGTCTCCGATCATCATGACCTTTCTTCCTTTTTCTTTTTCTTTCGTAATAAAGTTTGCCTTATCTTCTGGAAGTACTTCTGAATAATATTCATCAACACCAACTCGTTTTGCGATGGCAGCGGCGGTTCTCTCGCTGTCTCCGGTCATCATAACAACTTTTGTGATTCCTGCTTTTTTCAGCTTTTTAATGACATCTGCTGCTTCCTCACGTAGAGGGTCTTCGATGCAGATGACGGCAGCAAGTGTGCCTTCTAAGGCAAGATATAAATGGGAGTATTCTTCTGGAAGTGCTTCAAATTTTGCTTCTTCTCCTTCTGGAATCTTGCAGTTTTCATCTTCAAATACAAAATGATAGCTTCCGATTATGGCTGTTTTTCCTTCGATTGTTGTGGAAATTCCATGTGCTACAACATACTGCACTTTTGAGTGCATTTCTTCATGATCAAGGTCTTTCTTTAATGCCGCATCTACAACTGCTTTTGCCATGGAATGTGGAAAATGTTCTTCCATACATGCTGCCATACGAAGCATTTCATCTGCATTATTTCCTCCAAATGGGACAACTTCTGCCACTGTTGGCTCTGCTTTTGTTAACGTTCCCGTCTTATCGAACACGATCGTATCTGCCTCTGCAACGGCTTCCATATATTTACCGCCTTTTACAGTTACGTTATGCTGGCTTGCTTCACGTATCGCGGACAATACAGAGATTGGCATGGCAAGTTTTAACGCACAGGAGAAATCAACCATGAGAACGGCGATTGCTTTTGTTGCATTTCTCGTAGCCAAATATACAAGTCCAGTTCCTGCTAAAGTATATGGTACGAGTTTATCTGCCAAATGTTCTGCCTTGCCCTCAAGACCTGATTTTAATTTCTGTGAATCTTCGATCATTGTAACGATCTTGTCGTAGCGTCCACTTCCACCGACTGCTTTTACTTCAACAGTGATTTCTCCTTCTTCTACAACTGTTCCGGCATAAACAGATGCCTGTTCTGCCTTTCTCACCGGCATGGATTCCCCGGTGAGAGAAGCCTGGTTAACCATTGCCTCCCCGGCACTTACAATGCCATCAAACGGAATAACATTTCCCATGTGTACGACAATGCTGTCACCCTGTTTAATCTGTGAATATGGCACGAGAACTTCTCCATCCTCTGTCTTTAGCCATACCTTTTCTACATTCAGTGACATAATTCTTGCGAGATCACCTACGGATTTCTTATGTGTCCAGTCTTCTAGCAGCTCTCCAATTCCAAGAAGGAACATGACGGAGCTTGCTGTATCATAATTGCCTCGAAGAATAGATACTCCGATTGCTGTCGCATCAAGTACCGGTACTTCTAACTTACGCTGTGCAAGAGTCCGAATTCCTTTCCATATATATCCAATAGATTTTACCCCTGTATACACTGCACGAAACGGCGCCGGTAATAAAATCTTTCTTGCATAATGTGCCATAATCTGTCCGATCATTTTTTCCTGAAATTCACGATTCAGATTTCTTCCGGAGTTTTCAATAATGCCATCCGGTACTTCAACCTTTTCATAAACAAATTTTTGTATTCCTTTAATAATATTTTTTCGTACAAGACCGTCCGCATCCGCTTTATAACAAACAACTGCATCTGCTGTTCTGTCATAAACTTTTACAGATTCCACACCTTCCATATTTTCCAGATAATATAACAGAATATCTGCCTGCTCACAGGTCATCTGTTTCTTCTGAAATACATGAAAACGTATTCTTCCTTTTATCTCATGTTTTATCTGAAACTTCAAAATATTCACCTCTTCATTTATCTGTTTGTCTGTTTATCACATCAACTGTTAAAAAAAGAGACCGCTTCTATTCTGCAGTCTCTTTATCTAACTCTTCATCCAAATTGTTAAAACTATTCTGCAGCTTTCTCTACTGCTTCTGCCTCAACTTCTTCAGTTGTTTCTTCTTCTGTTTCTTCTTCTGCAAATTCTGCTGCAGCTTTTGCTTCTGCACGCTCTTCGTTAATCTGCTTTGCACCTTCGTAAATATCTTCTGCATTTTCCTGAACAGTTGTAACTGTATTCATAACCGTTTCTTTTGCTCTTAAAACAGCTGCTGTACAGTTAGTGTAAAGCTTCTTAGCATCATCACTTGCTAAAGCTTTAATACCTGCTGTTCCAAATAAAGTACCTGATGCAAATAAACCTACTTTTTTCCAGTTAATTTTAGTTAAACATTCAAACATATCTATGACCTCCTGACAATATAATATTCTTATGTAAAAGTGTAATTACTTTTCTTTTCACGCAATAATAAGCCAGCCGAGGAAAAATTACAAGTAAAATATTCACAAATGAGATTTTTTCTCACTTACCCTCGCCTGGCATTATTTATTCTCAATAAGCACTGTATTATTATCTTATTCAGATTTTAAATCAGATAGAATCTAGACCATAATTTTATTCGCCATATCTTTTCCAATGGCAACTCTAGAATCCTTCACGTTCACGATCATATTGCCATTAATCTCAGAAACAACTGTAATTGTTCCACCAACAACAAATCCCAATGTCTCTAAGAATTTCTTTGTCTCCTGTTTTCCACCAATCTTTTTAATTGTCACCGGTTCTCCCTGACTTGCCATCGTTAATGGTAACATAATAACCTCTTTCTTTTGTACGTTTGTTAAACCTTACTTTTATTTTATACACTCTTATCTAGTTAGTATGCTCTAATATTCATTAGAAGTCAATAATTTATTTGAGATTTTTTCTCAATAATCAATTTTTCATATAAAAATATGGCAGTGATTCTGCATTTTATACATGAATCACTGCCATAGAGTTAGATTAATATTTCAATTTAATATTTCAGTACTTTCTTCAGTTGTTTTACTGCCTTGGCGCTTTTCTTACTCTTCAGATCCTGATAATCAAAGAAAGCAAATCCATCGCAGCTTTTCTTTCTCGCATACTGTACCTGTTTTTTAAGTATATTAGCATCGGTTCTCCACTCTCTTCGTTCTGCAGAACCTGCTCCGATATTATGGCCTGCGCGGTATACGGCAATTCCTATATATACCTTTACTTTTTTACTTTTTGCTGCATTCATCCATCGATTCGTTACTCTATCAAACTTCGCATACGGATGCTTGAATCCCCAGTAAATCTGTGGGCAGATATAATCTACATAATCAGAAGAATTGAGCCACTTGTTGATATCAACATAATATGAATATCTGCTTGTGAGATTATCAATATTTCCTGCCGGGCTGATTCCAAATGTTACACTTGGATCAATAGATTTTACCGCCCTGTGAATCGCCTTTACCAACATATTTACCTGTTCTCTTCTAAAGCTTACGATATTTTGCTTTCCTTTTGCCATTGTAGAAGCTCTGTATTCTTTTGCATCAAAGGCAGAGTTTACATTTGATGAGCTGAAAGCCGGATAAAAATAATCATCCATATGTATTCCATCAACATCGTAATTCTCTACGATTTCTTTTACTCCGTTTACGAGCAGGTTTCTTACCTGGGCTTTCGCTGGATTGTAATACAGGCTTCCTTTATAAGCTAAAACATTACGGCGTGTCTTTTTCTTATTATGCCACTTTCTTGCTGGATTCTTTGTCGAAAGCTTCTTATAATTCGTGGAACCGGATGCCACACGATATGGATTGATCCACGCTTCAATCTTCATCCCGTTTGCATGTGCTACCTGTGTCATAATTTTTAATGGATCATATCCTGGATTCTTTCCCTGTTTACCGGAAATACACTTTGACCACGGAAAATATTTCGACTTATACATCGCATCCCCAAATGGGCGGACATGGACGATTATACAGTTCATTCCAAGGCTTTTTCCCTTTTTTACTGCCTGTGTAAAATACTTTTTAAATGTTGTGGCATTTCTCTTTTTATACTTTGCTCTGTAAGCAGTATAATCATAGTAGGAAAACCAAAATGCCTTGTACTCATCTGTATTGGCTGTTATCTGTTCTGCTTGAGTGTCAGAAGCTTCTGCAGCATTTACCGCCATACTGCCAAATGTATTGCCCAGCAGAAGGCTGGTCAGTAATACTGTCAGAAAAATCTTACATTCCTTCATTAACATGCTTTTTCTTCATTCCTTTCCTTATATATGTCTCCCTAAGCCCTTATAGATGCAACATTAATTAACCACTATGTTTTTATCACAGATTTTAGAGTTTCAGAAGCCCATATATATTTTCATATTAACTAAAAAAATTCCAAAGATAGTTATAACACATCTCTTTGTCAGAATAAAGGTTTTCATTTTTTATCGCATCAAACACAACTTTCAGAGCAAGCAGAAACCTTCCGACCAAATCCCCTTCACTTTACCAAAGACAGGAATCAACAAAGACCATTATATAAAAATGCGCCTTAAAGCAAGCTCATAATGTAAGCGTTACAAGCGAGCATTAAAAGCGCAGTGATGCGAAGCATTTTTATCCAAAATATGCTTAATATCTTCTAACTTCTCCGGTCGAATAATCATAACTAATTCCTTCATATGCTATATCCTCCTTTATTTGTCCCATAATAAAAAAACAATTAAAAAAAACTATAAAAAAGAAGCTGTATCTATCACTTACAGCTCCCTTGCTTTTGATACTTGTGACTATCCCCCATTAAGATATTTAATACAAGTCACCCATTTAACCATTTTCTTACTACTTTTTAATTATTTTTTAAATACATACTCACAAATAACGTAATAAATTTACTTTTATTCCTTTTCCCTTATCTTCTTAAACAACTGTACCCTGTTACGGATTCCCAGCTTCCGATAGATATTTAAAATATGCTTCTTTAACGTATTGATACTAATAGATAAATAATCGCAGATAAAACTGTTATCCTTTCCTTCCATTAACAGATGCAAAATATTATGTTCCTGCTTTGTAAGCCCAAACTTCTCCGTCGCTGCCGACACCGTAAGCTTCTCACCAAACTGCATACGACTTTGTTTCTGCTGCCATAATCTGTACGCCATATGATCCTTCAACGTATCCACCAAAAATACTTCATCATGACTAAAATCATTCTTCCCAATATTGCGGTACATCGTTACCACTCCAAGAAACTTCTTCTCTTTTGCCATGATCATCTGCAACGAATAATGCCAGTTATTCGGCTTATATACCTTCTGATAATACTCCGTTTTCACTCTCATATCATCAGAAATAATATCTGTCTCACGATATACGATACTCTTCCCACTGTACATAATCCCTCTGCTGTAATCAATACTGTCATAAACCTCCGATAAATCCTCATCGCAATGATATGTAACCGGAGCCTTAAGATGGTATTCCTCCCCGGAAGACGCCAGATAAAAATCTGCACTGTCAAAATCCACAAGCATCTTCATCTGCTCTAAAAACTTCCTTCTCATCTGATCGAAATCCGCCGTTGTATAAATCTCATAAATAATAGAATTCAAAATCAGCCAGTCATTTGTCTGTAAAGTATTCATACATCTCACCTCTCTATGTACTAATCCCTCATACCACTTCATCTCATATAAATCGCATATAAAAAGTAAAAATCACCTCTTTAATTACCCCTTCTGATTATATTCTAATTCCAAAAAAGAAAAAGAAGGCATACTTGTTACAAACAAATATACCTTCTTTGATAACCCCTGTGATATTAATTACTTCTTTATACTACTTATTATACTTAAAATGGTTAGGAAATCAAGAGGAAGTAATTATTTTAATACAATCTTTTTTACTTTACTCCATGATGCATAATAAGACTTCTTACCAATCTTGATATAAGAACGCGCCCTGACATAATAGGTTCCCTTAGCATTCTGTCTTAATGTCAGACTAAGCCTTCGGTTATTCTTTGAAACAACTGACTTTTTATTGCGTTTAAACTTTTTATTTGTAGATGTAACAACTTGATAGCCTGTTGCCTTCACATCTTTTTTCACAGTAACCTTTATTGTTCTTCCAGACTTTCTAACTCGCTGCAATGTCTGTTTCTTTGGAACAGCATATACAGTCACACGTTTCTTTGCTGCTTTATAAAAAGCTGTTGATCCAGCATTAATTGTAATTGTTACTTTTCCCGGTTTCTTTATTGTCATTTTGCCGGTTCGTTTATTAATATATATCACTTTAGAATTGCTGGATTTAAAAGTCAGTTTTCCATTGGCAATGACTTGCTTCTTAAAATTATAGTTTGAAGCATATGGCAATTTATATGAAGACTTCTTCAGGCGAATATTTTGCTTCTTTGGAAGCATTTTATATGTGGCCTGTACCCGTTTGATTCCTTCTTTTTCTCCTTTAATCTGAATCTTGGTTTTTACCGCTTTATAACCAGTGACTACTGGCAATGTATAGGTTATAGACTTTCCTACAGAAACTTTAACATATTTATAACCGATAATTCCTCCGCTTTGACTGCATAACTCAATAATTGCAATCTGCTGTTTTTCTTTCGATGAAACTGCATCCTTGTAAAAACGAAGAGAATCTAAAGGATATCCCTTTGTATCAAATAATGTCTGATTATCCCAGGAATCTCCACCCCATGCCGGCTGACCATTATAGTACATTTTCCAGTTAGGGAAGTATCCTACAGCTCCTTGGGATGCCCAGCCTGTTCCGTACTTATCTGCCATCTCTTTATTGTACTTCCAGTTTGTCCATCCGGCTTTTACAGGAATCCAAGCTCCTTCCCAGTAGAAAATACCGAGACCGTTATCGTTGGTTAATACGGCATCGTACATGTCTGCCAGTACATCAACCTGACCCTGTGGTCCAACTTTATAAGACTTTAGATTTGTGCTGGACTCCATATTACCTGTACCATCTGCATCCTCTGTCGAATTGAACCAGGAAGTTTCTAATATTGTAAATAACTTTCCTCGAGAAGCAACATAATTTCCTGCTCTTTTAATATCATTTACCACATTGTCTCCCACCCAGAAAGCATAACATGATGCACCAAAAACATCATAATCTACATTATCTCTTTCCCACGCATCCATAGCATCTTTATATATCCCCGTATATAAAGTATTCAAATGTAATGCTATCAGTGCATTAGGCGCATATTCTCTAACTGCCTTTGTTCCTTCATTTATATAACTGTCAATTACTTTACTCTTTGCTTGATCTGACCATACACTAAGTTCGGAATTATTTTCATCTCTCATAACATCCATCATTCCCTGAGAGATTTCATTTCCCACCTGCACCATACCAATATCGGCACCAACTGCTTTAAACTTCTCTATCGTTTCTTTTGTAAAATTATAGACATCTGCTCGTAATTTTTCCTGGTTATTTGCATCCTTTTTCCATGCTTTTGGAAGCTTTTGTACGGATGGCTCTGCCCAGAAATCCGAATAATGAAAGCATAATAATAACTTCATATTATATTTTGCTGCTTCTCTGGCAATCTTTAAACCATTTTCCACATCACTGGCTCCACCACCGTAAGTCTCTCCCTTTTCATTATATGGATCATTCCAAATACGAATACGAATGTAATTTACTCCATTATCGCTTAAAACCTTTAACAGGGAAGCTTCATTTCCATTATTATCATAGTACTTTACTCCAGCGTTTTTCAATGCAATATAAGAAGAAATATCCATTCCACGGATAGTAGAATCTGTCATTTTACTTACTTTATTAATGGTAACTTTCTGCGATTTTAATCCGGTGTCATCCCCATATTTATAAGGATCACGGCTAGTATCTGTCTGATGTCCCTGCGCATAAGCAAAAATGGCAAGTGAAATCTGTGCATCTCCATCCTCATCAAATAAAGAATTCCAACTTCCAGCATATACTGCTTCATCATAAACTATTCCACCGGCATTCTGCTCATCAATCGTTGCTGATAATAAATTATAAATATTGTCTGCCTGTGTATATACATTCGCTGTATCTGCTTCATTTGTACGCGCATACTTTACATTAGAAATAATAAGCTGCTTATCTGAACAGCTTTCTACTGCCTTTTTTAAATTTTCAACGTAAGTATTGGTATTATCATCTGGATAAAGATTTACTCCTATATAATCATAATCCGCTTTTGTCCATCTCAACTTTCCAGTAATAATCTCCTGAATAGCAGATGCCTCTTTGGGAGCGGCAAGACTAAACGCATTTTTAATGTTATTTTCTTTTAAATAAGCAGAGATTTCTCCCATAGCTACCCAGCCATTCCAGCCGCCTTCAGCCGTAATGCCAAGAAAGTTCCAATTCACTTCATTTCCAATTGTAATAATTGTTGGCGTTGCGCTTTCTTTTTTTAGCTTTTCTACAACTTCCGTTGTATACGCTTTTGCCTTTTCTGTTGCATTATCGGAAGTCCAGCCGACAGGAAGTTTCTGCGTACCAGCATAAGTCATCTCATCAGAATACAGTAAAACCAGATTGGTCTGTAAGCCCGCTGCCTTTGCTTCCTTTAATGTCTTTATCGCATTGTCCAATGACAGATATGCATTATCCCTAGTTGGGTTCACTGCTACCTTCACTGAAATAGTATTGATCCCCTGACTTTTTACATAAGTAAAAAGGTTGTCTATAGGCTGACTCATATAATTTTTATACTGTTTTCCCCATGTCAGACACTGCTGATAATAGGTAAAATCAACTCCCAATATTGTATCATTGTTGATTTCTGAAATTTCTTTATATTTTTTCAGTGCATCCCTGCTTGATTCTGGTGTTTCTACAGTGTTTGCAGCAGCCATACTGTATGCTGTTGCGAAATCAGACATAAAAACCACTCCAATAAGCATACTACTTACCGTAAGCAACGCACATATTTTAATTAAAAATTTTTTCATTGCACTTTTCCCTCTTCACTTAAATTTATCACAATATGAAATTTATTTTCTACAATCGTATACATATTTATTAACTGTTATTTCCTATCCTTTGTAATGTCTCTCATATGGCTCCCAGGTTTTATCACTGATTATATATCTTGGACGATGCTTTGATTCCAGATATATCTTCCCAATATATTCCCCAATAACTCCAAGTGAAAGTAATTGAATTCCTCCAAGGAAACAAACAATACAAACAATAGATGCCCATCCGGCAACTGTATTTCCCATAATGGCTGTTATAATCGCCCAGATAATACCTATAAATCCAATAAGACTAACTATACAGCCTGTTCCTGTTATAATAGAAATAGGTCTGACGGATAAACTGGTTATTCCATCAAAAGCAAGTGCCAACATTTTACTCAACGGATAGTGACTTTCTCCCGCAATTCTTTCATGCCTTTCATAATACACTGTTGCATTTTTATATCCTACAAGTGGAACCATTCCTCTTAAAAATATATTTACTTCATGAAAATCTGCAAATTCCTGTAATACCCGCGCACTGATTAATCTGTAATCTGCATGATTATATACCGTTTCTACGCCCATCTTATCAAGCAATTTATAAAAACTTTCGGCTGTAAATCTTTTGAAAAATGTATCTGTATCTCCCTTACTTCTGACACCATAAACGACTTCTGCGCCTGCCAGATATTCATCCACCATTCGTTCCATCGCCGTAATATCATCCTGTCCATCACAGTCAATAGAAATTGTAATATCACAAACATCTTTCGCTTCCATTAACCCTGCAAGTACAGCATTCTGATGACCTCTGTTTCTGCTCTGGCTAATTCCAATATAATGTTCATCCTCCTGTGCCAACTTACAGAATAGCGATAGGTAAGCCTTTGAAGTTATCTCCAGCTTTTCCCCCGCTTCACACCGGACGTGCGACTTTCACCGCATCCGGCGTTCCATCAATCAAACAGTTTTCTTAGTCTCCTTAGTCATACCATTATGAGAATTTATAGTTTTCTGGTTCTCCAAATCAATAGGTTTCCGATTTGCCAGTATTCGCAGTTTATTTAACTTCGCAAGCTGCGAAGCATCCAATTTAAGAGCGGAGAGATAAGAACAAATCGTGTCCTCATCAACTGCGTGTATCAGTTCGTGTACTGGTGCAAGCACTAATACAAGATTTTCGTATTTATCACTGCCTCCAGTGCCTTTCGGCTTTTTATGATGACAGTGAATTTCTGATATACACTGAAATTCCTTTCCCGTTACTGCACATTTTCCCCATTGTGCGGAGAAAAGAGAGATACGGTTATCCGCATACTCCGTACTGCGGCTATATGTAGGCGCTCGCATTAGCTGTAGCAGTAAGAAAGTGTTTATCCGTAAATCATCATGGATTTCACTTCTGCCTGCCGCTGTGTAAGCGCATACTTTCCGCCGCTGGCTCATTGGATTTTTACATTGAACATAGCTTATTGGATAAATCGGCTCTTTGGATTGTGCTATATATTTTAGCTGTTCCGATTTCCCATATCTTTGGAGTTCCATTTTTGTAAGGTCTCGGCCTTTTTCTTGCAGTCGGTGTGTTTTTCCAGATTTCAGCCTGTTTTTAAGTGCTGTATTGACAGCTCTGCCTATATCACCACAATCAATACTGATGTCAGTGGCTAACTGATAGTAATTCTGGATTCCCATAACCATTGAGTTAAACAGCCGTACTTCTCCGGCTTCTCCACGGTCTTTTCTTGGAAATTTAATGTTCCCGACCTGCTTTGTCAGGTTCGCCTTAACCTTTTTATAGGCTTTATCGCACATGTGCGATTGAACAACATACTTTTTCCCCTTTTTGCGTAGTCTGATTTTGAATCCGAGAAATTCAGAATAACTCCGTCTGGTGTCGACAACTCTCGTTTTCTCTGGTGAGACATCAAGACGTAAGCGTTCTTTTAGCCAATGCGTTACCGCAATCAGCGTCCTGTCTGCCTGCTCTTTTGTCCTACAGAGAATCCGAAAATCATCTGCATATCTGACGATATACATTTCTTTTAGCCTTGTATTCCGCATTGCCCGATACGCATGACTTTGTATCGTACAGCCCGCCGCATTTTCTCTATGAGAATAGTTATCCGTTACCGGATTGCACTGCCACTGGCTCTCAATCCAATGGTCGAGTTCATTCAGAACCACATTTGCCAGCAGTGGGGAAATAATGCCGCCCTGCGGCGTTCCCTTTACTGGGTGTTCTGTATGACCGTCCGGCATAAGGATTGGGGCTTTGAGTACCCTACGGATTACATAGAGCAATTCTTTATCCCGAATATTCAGCGACCATAGTTGCTTTATCAGCTTTGAATGGTCTACATTGTCAAAGAAACCTTTAATGTCAAACTCTACGACATAGTAAAGTCCTGACCTCTGCATAAGCCTGTAGATTGCGGCTATCGCATTTTCAACCGACCGATTTGGACGGAATCCATAGCTGTTATTACTGAATCTGGCTTCGCAGATAGGCTCCATGACCTGCTTGATACATTGCTGTACCAGTCTATCCCAGATACAAGGGATTCCCAGAGGTCTGGTACTCCCATTGGGTTTTGGAATTTCTTTACGTCTTACGCTTCTTGGGGTGTAGCCGTTTTTACCTCCCTTTACGATTTTGCTTACCCTTGCTGTTACTTCATCAGCAGTAAGTTTGCCAATATCTGAAATTTTCAGCTTGTCCGTTCCCGGTGTAAAACTCCCGGTATTGGATTTGATGTTCCGATAAGCCAATAGGATATTTTCTCTCGAAAGTATCACATCCATTAGACAGTCAAAGATTTCTCCGGCTTGACTTCTGGCATACAGTTCATCAAAGGTATTCTGCATATCGTAGTATTCAGCGTGGCGGAGATACTCCACGCATTTGCTTTTTGATTTCTTCTCATTTGGCATCAGGCATCACTCTCCTTTATGGCGAGTGACTTCTTTTTGTCATACTCGCAATCCTAATTGCGACTAAGTGCTAAG
>OFMX01000490.1_pt1 | contig 39249 bp, 38 predicted proteins | sample 1541901 | NCBI WGS metagenome assembly OFMX01 (sample SAMN04209222, study PRJEB22552) | human gut metagenome | biome: gut; material: feces | host: Homo sapiens | place: USA: Oklahoma | reverse complement strand
AGTATTACTCTACCCAGCGCCCTGTGGACATTGGGACATTCCCCAAGCCGCCCCGTAACGCCCCGGATGAGATCGTCAACTACGATCAGCGCGTCCCGGTTGAAAATGGATCATTTCTGGCGTGGGGGCATTTGACCTACACGCGGCCATTGACGAAACGGCAGGCGTCTGACTATGAGCTGCGGCCTGCGCCTGACAATCCCGACAGACCCCGTTCAATCCGGGAGCAGATGAAAACCGCCGCAAAGCAGGCCGAGGCTGACCGGGGCCAAGCTGCCCCAAAGAAAAATGCCCCTGACCGGGGCGACAGATAGGAGGACATTTATGGAGCAGGAACGCAATCCCAACAAGAACGCCGAGCTTTCTATGGAGCAGAACGGGAACATGATCGACGGCATCATCAACAATCTGCCTGCGCTGCCCCCGGCAGAAAAGCCGCTGGACAAGGTACGGGAACACCCGCCCAAGCGCCGCAGCCGGGAGCGTGAGGAGCGTTGACAAAGAAGCGCGTCCGCAGCGTCCCCATCTATGTGTGGGTACGGCCTGACGAGCTGGAGGTCATTCGGGAGCGCATGGCCGAGGCGGGTATCCGCAACATGAGCGCCTATATCCGAAAAATGGCGTTGGGCGGCTATGTGCTCCACGTTGACCTTGAACCCGTCAAGGAGCTTGTGTCGCTCCAGAGGCGCTGTGCAAACAATCTCAATCAGGCGGCTATCCATGCCAACAGCTACGGCGGCCTGTACCCGGACGAACTGAAGCGGCTGCAAAAGGACTATGCCGACCTGTGGGGGCCGCTGTCTGATCTGCTGGCCCAGCTCTCCGCCATTGTAACGATGTGACACAGGGGGAACGGCCCCGCGCCGTTCCCCGGCTGTCCCTGCTTCTGGTCATTGTGACCAGAAGTGCGGAGGGCCGGGACATCCTTGAGTGCCGATTTTTTCAGAGTTATAATAGACATATACAGGAAAAAGGAGGAACCCCCTATGCGGATCATATTCAAAATTCTTGCCGCTCCCTTTGTGCTGGTGCTGACCCTGCTTGTGGCCGTGCTCTCGTTCCTGCTGAGTCTTTCCGCTGGTTTGCTCTCCATCCTCGCGTCGGTGCTGGGGCTGCTGAGTGTCCTGATGCTGTTTGTGGAGAAAGACATTTCCACAGGGATCGCGGGGCTTCTGATGGCGTTTGCCATTTCGCCCTTTGGCCTGCCTGCGCTGGCCGGATGGCTGCTTGCCAAGCTGGACGAGCTGAACGGCTCTCTGAGGGGCTTCATCACGGGCTGAGTTCTGGTCACGGTGGCCAGAAGATGCAGAAAACGGCGGCTGATCCCAGCCGCCGTTTGTCGTATGGAAAGGAGGGCTGCCTACGGCCACAACCTACCTCAAATCTCACAAGCGGGCCGATAAGCGGACGGCCCTGCAAAGCCTGAAAGACCGCTTTGACTATGGCCTGAACCCGGAGAAGCTGGGGGCCGTTTCCTCCTACCTCTGCGATCCGGCCACGGCACACGCCGAGTTCATGCTGGTCAAAAATCAGTATCAGGGCGAAACCGACCGCAGGGCCGGACACGGGGCGCTGTGCTACCAGATCCGGCAGGCGTTCCCTCACGGCGAGGTGACGGCGGAGGAGGCCAACCGCATCGGCTATGAAACGGCGATGCGCTGGACAAAGGGGAAGTATCAATTCTTCGTCTGTACCCATATAGACAAAGAGCACATTCATAATCACATTTACTACAATTCCACCGCCTATGACCGCTCCCGGAAGTTTCGCAACTTCATCGGCTCCTCGTTCGCCCTGCGGCGGCTGTCTGACCGGGTATGTCTGGAGCACGACCTATCCGTGATCGCAAATCCCAAGCTCCACAGCAAGGGACGGTATCTGCACTACGGTCAATGGCTGGGCGAAAATCAAAAGCTCTCACAGAAAGAACAGATTCGCCTTGCCATTGACGCGGCTCTGACGGAGCGCCCCAAGGACTTTGCAGACTTTCTCCGGCGCATGGAAACGGCAGGCATACAGGTCAAGCACGGGCGCGGCGGCGTGATCTCGTTCCTTGTGCCAGGACAACAGCGGGCGGCCCGTTTCCGGGCGTCCACGCTGGGGGACGGCTACGGCCCCGAGGACGTGCAGGCCGTCATTGACGGCAAGGCTCCCACACGAACGGCCACGGCGCGGAAAGCGCCCGCACCCCGCCGTGTCAATCTGCTGATTGACATTCAGGAGCGGATGCGTCAGGGTAAAGGCCCAGCCTATGAACGCTGGGCCAAGGTGTACAACCTTAAACAGATGGCGGTCGCGCTGCAATATCTGAAAGAGCACCAGCTATTTGAATATGACGATTTGGCCGCAAAGACCGACGCCGCCACAGAGCGTTTTCACACGCTGGCCGGGGACATTCAGCAGACCGAGGCCGAGCTTTCCCGTGTGTCCGATCTGATGGCCGCCGTGGTGCAGTACGCCAAGACCCGCCCCGCGTTCGATGGGTACAAGGCCGCCAAGTACAGCCGGAAATATCTTGCCGAGCATGAGGCGGAGCTGGCCGACTACCGGGCGGCCAAGGCGACAATGGCCGAGCTGCTGGGCGGCGAGAAGCTCCCCAAAATGGATGTACTAAAAGAAAAACGCCGCCAACTGGCAGCGCGGAAAAAAGCTCTTTATTTGGAATACCGCAAGGCCCAGCAGGATATGCGGGAGCTGGTGGCGGTCAAGGGCAGCGTGGATCATCTGCGCGGGCTGACGGACAACCAGCGCAATAAGGAGCAGGCCCGTTAGGGACGGCGACGCAGACAACATTTCTTCTGGTCACGGTGTCCAGAAGTCCAGCGGGTTTGGGGGCACCCCAACAAGCATTTCCGCAACGTGGAAATTGCAAGTGTCAATACACTTGCCTTGCTTGCCGCTACCGCGCTCCCCGTAGGCCCTACGAAAAACGGAGGCAGCACCGTTTCTTACGCTCCCTCCGTTCCGCAGTTGAGATTGCAAGACGACGCTGATAAAATAGAATATGTTTGTGCATTTGCCTTGGGACGATTTGTCCCCAAAAAAATCGAAAAAACCTGTGACCAAAACGAAAATTTATCGAGTAGATAGGTGAAGAGGCTCTATCACAACGAGAGGAGGAATGAGGATGGAGGACAATCGTATTGTTGATCTCTATTGGGCGCGCTCAGAAGATGCAATCACAGAAACCTCGGAAAAGTACGGAAAATACTGCTATGCCATCGCCTATAATATTCTTTCAAATGCAGAGGACGCGGATGAAAGTGTGAATGATACCTACCTTGACGCTTGGCATAATATGCCGCCGCACCGCCCGGCCATTCTCTCTACATTCTTAGGTAAAATTACCCGCAGAATATCTATTGATAAGTGGCGGGGGCGTGCCGCAAACAAGCGTGGCGGCGGCGAAATTGTGTTGGCGCTTGATGAATTGGCGGACTGTGTTCCGTCCGACCATAGCGTAGAACACGAAGTAGAAGCCGCAGCATTGGAAAAGATAATCAATGATTTTGTAATGAGCTTGCCTCTTATGGAGCGGCGAGTTTTTATCTGCCGCTATTGGTATCTTGACCCAATTTCAGCGATTGCCGAGCAGTTTGGCTTTTCGCAGAGCAAGGTAAAAATGATATTACATAGGCAGCGACAGAAACTACTATCCATTTTAGAAAGAGAGGCGTTTTTGTAATGACAAATGAGAATATTCTTGATGCCATCGGCGGAATCAATGAAAACGCTGTGCAGGACGCAAAGGCGTACAAGCGTCCCAAATCCAAACGCTGGTTTAGATGGGGTGCTATGGCGGCGTGTCTTTGTTTGGTGATAGGTATAGCAATTCCTATTTTACATCATAAAGGTAAAGGCGGAATTGACCACCAAGACCCACTTCAAGATACTGCCGCCTTTGAACTTAATGGGAAATTCTATGAAGTTGTTGAAACTCCAGAAGTTCTTGAAAAATATGGTTTACCCTCTAAAATCACAGAAGATGTAGCTGGCGATCATGTGGCTTACTTGAAATCCGATGGTGATGATAGCTACGAATGTACGCCGATTGAAACGGACATGGAATTGTACCAGTATAATCCCGCCGCTTCTGATGGTGTCTATGTCCTGCGAAACGGTGAGACATGGTGTGCTGCGCTGTTCTGCAACTTTTATCAGTTTGACAGCAACACAAATTGTTCACTCACGGAACTTTACCGTGTATATGGTATCGAAAGTGCGGACGATATTAAGTCCATTACGGAAATGGACAATAACAATGAAAATGAAACTGGAACACCAGTTGTCGAGCGGCAGGAAATTACAGAGTTCTACAATATGACGATTGCCCTTGGAAGCTACGGCAACGATGATTTCCAAGCGGAAGTGTTTGGCAATATTCCAGAAGAAAAGCTGCAGGAAGCGCATAGCGTCTTTGCCGAGAATCAGAGAAACCTGCGCATTGAAACGAAAGATGGGCTTCGTTTCTTCATCGCCTTTTATCCGAGCTATAACTGGATTTATGGTGGAGGCACGATGTCTTATTTCAAAATCGATAACCAAATGCGAAATTGGATTGAGCGAAATGTAGGTTGAAAAGAAAGCCAAAGCTAAGCAAAATCCATTCGCATAGGAGGTCTTGTCCGAAAACTTCCCAAACCATTTTGATAATCCGATTCGGGACAAATTGCCTACAATGTTGATTATCTGCACCGCACCTACACTCAGCATCAAATCAGAGGTCTTGAATGTCCCCATGAACCCCATCGTCAAATAATAAGCTGCAGCCCAAAGAGATGTCAGAATCACCAGATTCCTAAAGTGCAGGTTTCCCAATGTATTCTCCCAAATCTCTCTAGGTTTTACAGTTTGTTCCTCAGCGGCTGGGGACGGTTCCTTCATTGCGATCAGGCAGCAAAAATTGCATAAATTTAAGGCCAGCATGATCATAGCAATAATCACAAAACTGGTTTTCAACTTCCCCTGGAACTCCAAGCAATCTACAAGATTCCCTACAGCAAATGTTAAGATCATTCCAACAATCAATGAAACAATCTCCTTGTTGGCTGAAAAGGCTCCACGCCGACTTGGCATAACAAAACCATTGGCCCATTTAAAGAATACAGTAGAAGTCATGTATTTCAGCAAATATGCAATGAGAAGGCAGCTGCAAACGAACACCGTTTTCTGAATCAATGAGAGGCCTAAAAAAGGGACAAAGTATATTGCGATAAAAAACAACTGGCTTACCGTATCAAACAGGATAACTGTTTTTTTGATATTACGAATGCATTGTGCAAACCGCAGTGCTGCTAACTGGAATAAAAACGATACGGAAATGAGGGAGGAAATGATACCTATGGTTGCATCCGACATACCGATTTCTGTCAGCAGTTTTGCAAGAAACACATCAGCGACCAAAACCGAGGTACAATACTCGAAGGATGCTTGTAAAATATAGGATGTTCTGGAACGCACATATTCCTTGCTTTCATATACCTCTTGCACCAAGAAACCACCTCATTATAAGTCGCCTTCCGCTTTCCGATTAATCCATCGCCCATTGGTAAAGTCTGGGATTGCAACAGGCATACCCCCCATGGCAATGGATGCTTCAGAGAGCGGCGTTACGCACATCCATGCAGCAATATCATATACGTCAATCGGCGTGTTTGTCCCATTCGCTACAGCATCAAAAAACGCATTGCATACAAGCCAATCCATCCCCCCATGTCCTGGCATAACCCCATCCTCAAGATATTTCTTCCAAATCGGGTGATCATATTGGGCGTAGTATTCCTCTACATTTCCCCAATGCCCTTTCCAATCCTCATGGAATTGATTATGGGTTCCATCCAGAAAAACAGATTGATTGTCCTCTTGGTAGAGTCCTCTCGTTCCCTGAATATGAAGCCCACGAGAATAGGGTCGTGGAAGGGTCGTATCCAAAGTCAGCGTAATCGTTTCACCATGGGCGCACTTAAGGACTGTCGTCACCACATCTCCCTGAGTAAACTGCAGTTTATCAGGGTCACTCTCGCTTTCATTCTTTCGCACCAAATAGTCATGCAGCCCCGCTGCCTTTGATGCAAAAGATGAGAGAGACACCAGACGATTACCACGGTTGATATTCAGCACTCTGGAAATGGGTCCCAATTCATGGGTTGGGTAATTTTCACAGTTACGATTTTTGTAATTGCTTAAACGGTAATGCCGAAGTTCTTCCCCTTTCGATATCTCATCCCGTAGATCATGCTTGTATCCGCCTTGGCAATGAACGACTTCTCCAAACAAGCCTTGCCGCACCATATTCAGAATCAACAGTTCGTTTCTTCCGTAGCAGCAATTTTCCATCATCATACAAGGAATCTTCGTTCTTTCGTAAGCATGAACCAGCTGCCAGCATTCATCCACGGAATAAGCACCGCCAACCTCAATACCAACATATTTCCCCGCTTCCATAGCATCTATTGCGATTTGAATATGCCCAGCCCAAGAAGAAGTCACCAAAACAGCACCAACCTGCTGCATGGCCAGAATTTCTTTGTAATTAACGGTTGCAAAGGGCGTATATCCTTTTTCCTCAGCAATTACCTGCTGTGCAGCAATTGCTCTGTCTTCATAAGCATCGCAAACTGCAAGGATATGAATATCAGTACGGTGTAGCAGCGTATCCCGAAGCAAATAGGTTCCCCGCTGGCCATAACCGATCAGTCCAATGTTTATACATTCTTTCATTTTGAATCTCCTATCAATTATTTCATACTAATTCTTAATTAAAGACTTTAATTAAGAATTAGTATAAACAACACACATCAAACTCAATTTCAAAAACATTGCATTTCCCAAGATAATCAAACAAGATAGATTTAAGCCGCTTTTTGTACTACCATTTTATATAGATGACTATTTTAAGGGTGCAAAACGTATGTTGTGAGTCCTAACTCTAATTCCACAATTTATTTTCTCTTCAGCAGAGCGAATTGTATCCATAGCTCTACTTAAAGCCACCACCGTGCGTTTTCATTCGTAGCCTGTTCAATGTACACGGCTGCCATAGAGGCAAAACCGTGATTCAGGCTTGCGGTAGGCTTTACATATTCCCACAGGGTTCCTGTAAGGTCTGCCATGTAAAGGAAGAAGTCCTTGCATTCCTGCAGCACCTGTGTCTTGTAGTTATATCGCAGCAAAAGCTCTAGACGCAAATAGTTGCCGACAATCGCATTGGAGGGATATACCTGCGGATAAACCTGCTCAACATCCCGTTTAGGCCCAAAGACTACGCGCATCTTTTCAAAGAGTTCCGCATCCGTTTCAGGCGATGCTACATCGAAGTAGAACGCATAGTACTGGCCCGTCTCGGTAGTATGACCGGTTCTCTCAAGCTTCCCATCCTGATCCCGAATGGCATTCTCCTCAAAGAAGCTTCCGTTCCAGGCAAGATCTCGAATGGTTCTGCGCATTGTCTTTGCCTTCTCGGACAGCTCCGGAAGGTCATACAATTCTGCTGCTGCCTCCAACGCTGATGCCCATAGCATATTGGACGGATAATTGACCCCGGCAGTGTATTCCGGGTCGTTGCACTTACTACATTCGACATATACGCAACTTTCCAGATTTTCCAGAAGACCATAATCATTTTCGTATTTTTTGAAAAATTCTACTAGTCCCAGTACTTTTTCTTTGGATATCTCCCGCATCCGTTTATCACCGGTACGGTTGAAATAATTACGTAGCTCCAGAATATACCACATACTCCAATTAGGAATGTAAATTCCATCAAAGTGATCTGCTGGATAGCACATTGGTATCATACCCTCCGGCAGACATGGCGCTTGGTGGCAAAGGGCATAGTTTTCCAAAAAGCTCTTCTCAACAAGGTTATCGCCAGTGAGTAAAGCCTCAGTCCGTGCGGAAAAATAGCTGTCGCAAAGCCAGCCAGCACGCTCTCTGGAAGGGCAGTCTGTCAGCACATCCACCGCATTCTGAGCGAAGGTATTGATTGCTGCCCGGAAAATCCGATTGAGATCCGGATCACCAAAGTCATATTTATAGGCTGCTGTATCAGGATTCTCATAAACAATCATGGCAAAATTTTTAATATCAGCTTTTCCTGTTATTACAACCAACGATGCAAATCGCGCGCTATTTGCTTCAAAGTTCTGTAAATGATAATATCCAGCTGACAAAGTGTATTTAATGACGTTACTACATGAATCGCGAAAAGCTGGTACACATTTTCCTGTTGACGTATTTTCTATGACCTCATTGAAAACAATGTACAGCGTTGTATCGGTCTCTACCGTTATGTCCATGCTGAAAAAGCCCGTCAGCGTACGGCCAAAATCATAGGTTTTATAGGACATTGCGCCGATAATCTCATGTGTGCTCTCTTCAACCTCATGATAAACAAACTGGCTGACATCCCCGATGTCCTCCTCTAGCTCACAGGGGAGAAAACCTCTGTACGCAATGTTGTCGACCTCCGAATACGCACGGTCATGCCAGGGTTCCACGCTATGATCCAAGGAAATCCACCCGTGGGCAATTTCCAATGCGGGAAGCTTATCCAATTTCGGATAACTAACATACCGTGGCAGAAGCTTGTTCATCGCAACCGGTTCGATATCAACTGGATCCCACCCAGTAGTATCACCAGCAAAGAGTGCAGCTGGATTACGCTCCATGTGGTAAATCTCAGAAAAAGCACGCTGAAAACTAAAACGACGAACTTTTTGCACACGCTGGTGCAAATGATATGCGGTAAAATCATGTGATTGCGCAATAATATTCTCCCCACATTTTATTTGAGCCGCAAAGAAAGGCTGTTCAAAGACCGTATAGTAGGAATTGACATTGGCAGAATACACTTCTACAGCAATAACGATCTCCTTTCCTGCCCAATCAGCAAGAGCGTATTTATCTAACCGAGAGTATCCATGGGCAGCTCTCGCAGGGCCATAGCCAACAAAAGCACCATCGACAAACAACCGATATAGATTAGAAGCAGCTAGTTCCAGATAAGTATCGGCATTCGGCTTTAATGTATAAAGGTAAGCCACATGCACATTCTTTTCGTGTGACATATTCTTTGCCCAAATTGATTTCATAACTAGATTCCTTTCTCATTTTTATTGATTTTAAGCCAATTCGACTGACCGTTTAATTATCACTGTTTAATATCGCCGCAAACAAATTCTCTGTGAAACATTGATGCTGGTATAATGTGTCCCCATCCTTTTTCTCCCACACTATCCTTCGCTGTAGCTATAATAAACTTTTCAGAAAACATACGATAGAATTCAATTCCTGGTAATTATTCATAGAAAAATAATTGTAAATATGATATACTAAATCAACATTAAGTAAAGTGATTACTTTAGCTAAACAAGACATATATGCAAGAAGGGACGAGGAAGATGTACACAAAAAGCGAAGCGCAACCACATCAAAATATTGATACCACTTTTGCAAGCGGAAGAAACTTATATCTACACGAGGGTTTTTCTACAAATGTTTATAGTTGTACTTTCTATGATTTTGAGTTAGTTACGCGTGGAAAATGTCTTTTATATGTTGATGGTGGTGTCATTGAAGTCCAAAGTGGTGACCTATATATTGTCCCTCCTCACACAGCAAGACGTAAAGTTGTTTTAGAAGAAGGATCTTCAACGAGTTATTTAGCTGTACAACTTCCTGAGCTGAAAAGATATATGGTTAATTTATCCCCTAAAGAAGCTTTATTCGTTTGCAGACCTTCTGAAAAGACTATAAAATGCCTAGAAGATGCAATTGATTCTGCGGAACAATACCGTACTTATGAAGAACATAAAGGGGGAATTTCTATTTCCAATTATAGTAAAGGAAATACCTATTCTAGTCGAGTTCCTAATGAAGCAGAACTACGACAAATAGGTCTATTTTCATTGTTTATTTCTCAACTCCTGCACGATCATGGCGAACAGGCAAAATATGATACTGCTCAAACAAGTAAACATGAATATGTTAAAAAAGCGATGAAGTTCATTAAAACTAACTTCAAAGACGATATTTCTGTGGATAGTGTGGCCCAAAATATCGGCCTCCATAGAAGCTATTTATATAGTCTGTTTCAGGAATATGCTGGTATTTCTGTTTGCGATTATATTATTCAAGTTAGAATTGAGGCAGCATGTGATTTTTTGCGGCATGATAATATTCCTATAAAAGTTGTTGCTTTATCCGTTGGTTATAGTCCAATTACATTTGCACGTACTTTTAAGAAATACATGGGAATCACTGCTAGTGAATATCAAAAATTGCATACAAAAGCACAGGTTGATGAATAGCAAATACCATCGTCTTCTTTTTTACATTGGTACTCAGTTGTGCACCTAACTAATCTGAATAAAAATTGTACTACCATCAAATTATAAAGCAGTGGTTATCCAAAAAATCAGGTCGTTCTAATCCAGAAAAGAATATATTTATGCAAGTTTGCTAATGAAAAAGGATCCATCGATATAATTACCGATAGATCCTTTCTGCATTCTTTTATTCGATGAAGTTACAATGCAGGAATTATCTAACAGCACACACAATTATTTAGACCTTCCAAAATATTTCACCGAGTTGGCACACCAAAGATATCACCAGTGTCTATGCAAACAAAAAGTGCAAAAGATTCCAGTTCTTCTTCTAAAATCAATCATGCTCCTGACTAGTTAATCACAACCACAATCATTTTAAACTATGCAGTTGAAGAACAAGAAGTATCTTCCACACATTTATTCTTAGTCTACACAAAACAAATTGAATCTTGTATCTTTCGTATTATCCCATCTCATAAAAGCATTTGGAATTAACTTTATTTAGCCATAGGATATTCGTTGCACAACAGCCGATAGGGCGCCTCATCTTCTTCAATCTCGGGAAAACGACCCACTGGAGGATTAAACCGGTTATCGCTATTGTCGTCATTGCACTGACTCACTTCACCCAGTAGCACGGGGCCAGTTCCCTCTTCCACGGAGAAATCATGGTATAGGTACTGCTGGATGAAAATGCTCTCGCCGGGAGTCAAACGGATCTGGGTACCTGCAGGAACAGTATAGGTCTTACCGTCGGTGTAGACAGTCACATCATTCTCATAATCTATTTCTTCATTGGGCAGGGAGTTATACACCCGGATCAACACATTGCCGCCGCCCCGGTTGATGATATCCTCGGTCTTGAACCAGTGGAAATGATTGGGGGCATACTGACCCTCCTTCAGGTACAGCAGTTTTTCTGCATAGACTTTGGGGTACTTATCTTCCATGGCGCGGTTTCCGTTACGGATTGTGATCAGAGAAAAACCAAACTTATCAAAGTTACCCAGGCCGTAATCGGTGATGTCCCAGCCCAGCATACAATCCCGAACCTCGTCATACTCGTGACCTGCTTCCTGCCACTGTTCAGGGGTCATATGGCAGAAGGGTGGCAGATAGCAGTGATGCTTCTGGCACATGGCTTCCAGCTCTTTTAAGGCTTTGTTAATGTCAGATCTCTTCATAAAATTCTACCTTCAGTTTATATACGTCTGTTTCTTCCAGTCTGCCTTCGGGACAAATCCGACAGGTCCGAAACCGATCGGCATCCGGTTCCTGCGCATCCACATGAGCAGGACCGCCACTGTGTGGATTTTCCGTCGGAAATAGGGCGCTGCTTATTGCTACCAGGCACTAATCCAACTCAACACAGGTACAGTGTGACAAGCATACGCTTCATTCCAACAATCTGTATCAAGTATGTACTTATGTGAAGAACAAAGACGCACAGTTTGGAAATGAACCGCAATGCCGACTACAGGATTGCCTTCGGAGTCGGTATTGCTGCTCACTTCATTTGGTATTCAGTCGGGACATCTCTTTTGAGACAGCCCATTCTGCCCCGTAGTATTTTTACTGAATGTCGAATACGGAACGCAGGCGGATGGTCTTCGGGTCTCCCTCCAGGATCTTAACGGTCTTTGTACCGGCATTCATATCAAAATAGTTGTCACTCAGAACAAAGTCGGAATCCGGAGAATCGATCTCCACATACTGGGCATACGCATCGGCATATACCGTAATCTCGTCGCTGTGAACCTCGCAGCGCAGCTTGGGATCCAGGAAGCGGAAGTACTTGGGCAGAGTAAACAGCACCGTTCCCTCAGATACGGATGCTCCATCCACCAGGAACGCAAAGCTCATATAGGTGTGATCCACGTCGGTCTTGCAGAAATCCATTTCCTCCAGCCATACGGAAGACAGTGCCGGCACGGTCATATCCGTGCTGCCTTCCTTAAGAACCTTGCCGGTATTGTCTCTCAGCGCCCATACTGCCACGCCGGTCACATCACTGCGAGTTTCATTGGTAACGCACAGCTGTGCCTTGGTTTCATAGTCGATTCGGGGATCCAGGGTGGGGAAATAGCGGGTATCACCTTCGCCGGTCTCCTTGCAGCTGATCATAGTGGGGTTATAGAAGCGCTTTGCCACATAGTGCAGGGCTTTGAATCTTCCGTAATAGTCAATGCTGGACCAGGATGCGGTTGGCCAAATGTCATTGAGCTGCCAATACAGCGTGCCCATACATCTTCCTCGGTGTCTTCTCAGATGCTCCACACCATAGCGCATCGCCTCTGCCTGCAGAAGCTGGGATGCGTACAAAAGCGTTCCAAACTCACTGGGATACTTGTAGGTCTGAGACAGGTAGTTGAGGATCTTGCCGTTTGCCACGCCGTTTCTCTGGTGCATTTCCATCACACGGCTGAAAACATTTCTGTCCTCTTCCGGGGTGACAGCGTTAATCGTCTTCTCGCTGGGGAAGGACTGGAAGCCAAACTCACTCAAATAACGGAAGAACTTTTTTCTGTATTCAGTAAAGGGCTTATCACCGTGCCAAACTTGCCAATAGTGGGAATCGCCATAGTTTTCATTTCTCGGATCCAAAAAGTGTCCGCAGGAACTTGGAGAAGAAGGAACATAGGGAATATAAGGACACAGTTCCTTCACCAACTCAGGTACCATGTCTTCATAAATAGCAAGATAGCTCTCCACAAGATGGGGATGCTTGTCCAGCCAGTTGATATACATCTCCTCCACCTCATTGTTGCCGCTGATCAGGGCAAGGGAGGCGTGGTGACGTATTCTTCTGAGATTATCGAAAAGCTCTGCCTTAAAGTTGGCCTTCATCTGATCTGTGGTGCTGAGGAGTACACAGGCAACCATCATATCCTCAAAGACCACGATGCCCAGTTCATCACAGGCATCGAAGAAGGCATCCCGGGGATACACACCCCCGCCCCAGACGCGGATGGCGTTGAAATTTGCATCCCGGCACTGCTTGATCAGCTTATATGTCTTTTCCGACTTGACACGGCTCAGAACATTATCCTCCGGGATATAGTCGGCACCCATAGCAAAGAAGCGAACACCGTTGACCTCATGGCAGAAGCATTCACCGTACTTATCCTTTTCCCGGATCAGCTTCAAAGTACGTAAACCAATGCGTTTTTCCTCTTTCCATCCGGCACATTCCGCGATCACGGTGTACAGCGGCTGTTCACCCAAGCCGTTGGGCCACCAAAGCCGGGGATTTCGGATCTCGGTTTCCTCATTTGCGGCAATGGAATAGGATTCACCATCCGGGGTCACCACAGTTACATTCACGTTGGCTTCCTTATCGGTGGTGACAAAGGGTGCTACAAAAACCTTACCGCCCTCATGGCGCTGGACGATATGGAAATCCGTAATTCTTGCGCTGTTCAGCACAAGCAGCGAAATATCCTTCCAAATGCCTGCATCGGGCAGTCTGGGACCCCAGTCCCAACCCATCATACAGTGGGCCTTGCGAATATGTCCGGCACCCACTGTGCAGTGCCAGGGTTCGTACACAGTCTCCTCCTTTTGCTTTTCGGTAATGTAAGGAATCGGCGGGTGGAACAGGATCGAGATCACATTCTCCCCTGCTTTCAACTGTGCGGTCACATCAAATTCATAAGTCCGATGCATATTGTCGGTATATGCAAGATGCTCCCCGTTAATATATATATCGCACAAGGTATCCAAGCCATCACAATGCAGCAGGACCGTATCGCCTGTGGGGGTAAAATCAAAGGTTTTCGTGAAAGTAAATTCATTGTCCAGCAGCTTCAGGGCATCCAGCTCATTCATCCCATAGAAGGGATCCTCCATCAGCCCTTTATCCAGCAAAAAGGAATATACACTTCCCGGTACGGTGCCTTCGCATTCATAGCCTGCACCGCACATTTGCCAAATTCCATTTAAACTAATTTTCCGCATAATTACGCTCCTGTTCTTTTAAAGAATACGAATTCATCAATACCGAAAGTTTCAGACCATTCATATTGGTTCCGTAATCAACATCAAAGACATTGGTAAAAGAATCTGTGGTGGATTTTGCCCGCTGTCTACTAAAAATATTCGATTTCATTATATGATCCGCAAGCGTAAGGTTTTTGAGTTTATCGTTGCATCGTTATTTTTCAATTCTTAAAAGCAAAAATCCATCGAATTCATAATCGTCATCTTCTAGAAAACACTCATGTGGGGACACAAATTCTAGGCAAGCACTCATACTTTATCTAGGTTTCAAATTCTATCTGCAAATGTATAGTTAGCCTATGTTTATACTTGACATATTTTGAAACGCATTCTTTCTTCTACCTCATTGAGAAAGGGAATAGATGAAGCTGCACCAGGACGAGATACAGTGATGGAGGATGCGCAGGAAGCAATCTCAAGTGCTTCTTCAACAGACTTTTCAGATGCAATAGCTGAAAGGAAATACCCTGTGAAAGTGTCTCCAGCGGCAGTAGTATCCACCACCTGTGCAGGATGGATTGCCTGATATATACGTTTCCTCCCCCTTTGATACATACTTCCTTCCTCTCCTAAGGTCAAAATCAGATTGCTTTCGGGGTACATCCGTGCAAAATTATCAGCAATAAAGTCTGGTTCCGTACTGCCAAATAATGCAGCACCTTCGATCTCATTACAGAACCACCAGCTAACATATTCCAACGGCAGATCACGTATTTTTTCATGAAATGGCGATGGATTGAAGGCAATTTGCAATTTCTTACCGTGAGCAATTATAAACGCATCCTCAAGGCAATCACACTCATTCTGTAGCAGTAAAATATCTCCTGGTTGGGCATCTCCCAAAAAAGTCTCGATATAGTCTGCCGTAAACATGTGATTCGTACCTGGATATAACATAATACAGTTCTGCCCTGTTTTATCCACCTGAATAATGGCATGCCCCGGAGACTCTGGCCGCTTACAGATTCTTCCAGTGTTCACACCTGAAGATTCCATCGTCTCAATCAAAAACTCGCTGCCGTTACCTGAGAAACCACCATGGAACACATACGCACCCGCTCTACCCAAAGCAACAGACTGATTCAATCCTTTTCCACCCGGAAAAATCTGCATAGCTTCGGAAGATAGCGTCTCTCCGGGTTGTAGAAAATGATCCACCTGGTAGACATAGTCGATATTCATGGAACCAAGATTGTAGATATTCATTTCATGCCTCCCAGTCTGCGGAACAGTTCCTCCATCAACGCATCCCTATAGATTTCATAGACATACGTGATAAAATGTCGGTTTGGATCGATGGCATAATGGCCATCGTATTCCGGAATGGGACTGGGGCAGAGTCTACCATGCATAAACCGGTAATCATCATTCATCAGCCATGCTACTGCGGTTACATCCCAGATTACTCGACTCCAAGGCTTTCCCCGTGCGTAGGACTCAGCCTCTTGAATAGTATTTCTAGCAAGATAATCTGCCAGAGGATTCTTATCTACCAGCCAGTAGTTTAATTCCGGGCCGGTAGTAATAAAGCGATCTACAACGCCAGTACAGGGCAACTGCACAACGGGTACGCCACATCCCATCACCACTCTAGCCGCGGCAATGTCCTGCTGCATATTGAATTCCTGCACGCCACGGGGCATATGGAGACCTCTACCTCCAAGCCAGATAATAACTGTATTTTCCACCATCTGCGGATTCTTCAAAATTGCAGAGGCTACATTGGTAATGGCTCCGATAGCCACAATATATAAGGGGTTTTGCGGGCTATAACAATCTGCCAGAGTTGCCATAAAGTCTGCAGAATCAGATTCCACCGGTGTATTTTCGTTTGGCAGATAAGTTAGCGAGCCACGATAAACCTTATCCAGAAACTCCGTCCGTTCTGCTAATTTCAGAATTTTCAGTATTTCCTGATAACTGCGTTCCATACCATCCGCTGGAGAAGCGGAACGGCCGTTAATATAGAAGGGGGCGGCGCAAAAACCTTTGATATTTAGCTTCTCACCGCAGGCTAGCAGATAGGCAATCGCATACTGATCGTCGATTTCATTGAACGCATCTGTGTCCAGAATGACATCAACCTGTCCCTTTGGGGGCATAAGATTATTAATATACTGAGAAGTTTCCATAGGTATCCCTCCTTGGTTATAATAAATCAATAATCTATCTTATATATTAAATAATGTTCAAGAAGCATACGGAAGCATTACAAAATGATTCTTTATTTGCTCTTTGTGATTGGGGAAATCTGTGGGAAATAGTGAAATCAAAATAATCCCAATCTCATAATCTTATTACTCTTTGCAAGAAGGAACAGGTGGCTAAATATCCTGTTCCTTCTTGCTATAGGGAGGAAAGAAAATGAAATTCAATACCATCCATAAAGATCTACCGACCATCTGATTCATATAGTGTGCAAGCAGCAAAGGTCGAGATGACATCCGGATTACTGCCGGCGGACTAGACGGACTTTAAACCGAGCGAACTGACAATTCGGGTATACCTGGCTTTGGGACGCTATCGCCCAATACCAAATCAAAGGTATTTGATGCATACTGGATTACAGCAAACTTATGCGATCAAGACTAAGTGTCTTCCGTCGTGTCCAATGGGAGATACTCTTTGAATATTTTACGAAACACACTACCAACTAAAAACAAATAGATTCCCGGAATAAATAACGGGAGTGGTGATATATAGATTAAAGCTACAACAAATCCTACAATAGCGATTACGCTAATAAGCGTTAACAATAGTACAATGGGGAACTTCCCTATTGTAATACGAAATGTGTTGCCAAGCAGCACCTTTATACAGTCATTAAATTTACTCAGATAAGCAAACCAAAGCTGTATCCAGCCCAATTCTATCAATAAAGCCAACAGGAGAAGAACATAGATGAAATCATTTACCTCTATATTACGAAGCAAAAATGCATTTACTACCCATACTACAATAAGGACTAATTCAATCACCCATAATAATGTTGCCTGCTTAAACTCCTTGCAAAAGCTTTTCCTGAATGTAGACAGCATTTTACCGTTCTCTTTGTGGATTGACTTCTCAGCTGTGAAGAACGCAGCTGTGGTCGCAGCACCGAAAGTTATTACAGGTATTGAAGTAACCAACCACAAAAGACCTAGCAAAAAATAGTCCACTATCATATTCAATTTATTCATGAAAGGACTGTCATATTTCAAGAAATTCATGGTTCTATTCTCCTAATTAAGGCTGGAAATTTAACTGTTTTTACGATGCCACACCAAAAGGAAAGGTTGATTGTATATCAAAAAACATACAATCCTTTGCCTGACTTAATCAAAGCACTCTTCATAAACCTCATCAAGTGCCCAGCGGCTCTTGGGTTCCGGCTCTCTATATACCCATTTACCATTGGTGAAATCCGGGAACGGTACTGGCGCACTGCCAATGGCGATTGACTGCTCGGAAAGGCAAGTGACTGCCATCCAAGCTGCAACATCATACACATCAATCGGCGTATTTGTTTGGTTGCGGACGGCATCAACGAACGCAAGAATCACCAACGCATCAATTCCGTTATGCCCGCCAAACTGTTTGTCTTTGTATTCCCTCCAAATAGGGTGATCATAATCATCGTAGTAATCTTCCACCCTATCCCAATAATGAGTCAGATAGGGGTTTCCGGCTACATCAATAAGTTCCTCTTCTCGTGATTTTCCAGCAATATAAATGCCATTGGTGTCTTCCAGCCAAATACCATTTGTTCCCTGCACGCGTCCATTGCGAGAGTAAGGACGAGGCAAACTGATACTGTGCTTCAGCGTGATGGTTTCGCCGTTGGCACATTTGATCACCGTCGTAACCATATCCCCTTCGTTGAATGCTAAAGTAGGATTCACAGGTGCTCCCTGTTCGGCAAGCTTCTTGCGATAAACTTGTGCAGAACGCGCTTTAGAAGCAGTAGATGTGAGAGAGATAAAGCGATTTCCTCGATTTATGCGCAGAATCTTTGCAATAGGACCCAGTTCATGGGTAGGATATAGTTCACCATTACGGCGCAAATTATGATAGTTACGCTCTCTAAAATCGGTTTCAAGTTTACCAAGGTGATCATCTAGGAGGCAGTGCTCATATCCTCCCTCGCAATAAACCAGCTCACCGAATAATCCTTGACGAACCATATTCAAGACCATAAGCTCATTACGAGCATAGCAACAGTTCTCGAGCATCATGCACGGTTTTCCAGAGCGTTCAGATGCATGTACAAGTTTCCACAATTCTTCTAAAGATGACGCACCGCCAACCTCAATAGCTACATACTTACCTGCGTTCATACAATCAGTTGCAATCGCCAGATGAGAATTCCAAGATGTAGGTACAAACACAGCATCTATTTCTTCACATTTCAGCATCTCATGATAGTCTAAGAACACCTTTGGTGCTGGCTTACCGTTTTCTGCAAGAATGCATGTAATCAAATTAATTCGCTCAACAGACAGGTCGCACACAGCAACTACTTCCAAGTCGGGAATGTAATTGAAGGAAGCGAGCAGCGTCTCTGCTCGTGGTCCTAATCCAATAATTGCTACGTTTACTTTCCTGCTCATACAGTATGTCCTTTCATTCATGGTAATGTGATCAATAGGCTCAAGGAGTACAGCAACACTATTGGCACGCCACTATTTATGTTACATTAAGATAGAAATCAAACTAAAACTTCTTATCAGCCGTTGAATAATTTGCGAGCATTAAAACTAATGCAAAATAGATCGTAGTAGTTTTTCCTAGAAAATACCACATATTTCGGAAATGTAAGTTCATCAACCCTTGACAGAGCCAACAGTGAGTCCCTTGACAAAATACTTTTGGAAAAACGGATATGCAAGCATGATAGGCAGAATACCAAGTACCAGAATTGCCATTCGTGTACTCTGTGTCGGAATACTAGCCAGCAGAGCTTTTCCGTCTGGTGTTCCTGCTAATTGGGAATTTGCCTTTAAGAAGTCCAAATTTTTTTGCATCTTTTCCAAATAAGTCATAAGGGGAATCAAATCTGGGTTTCGAACGTAGAGAAGTCCGGTAAACCAGTCATTCCACTTGGCAACAAGCGTTGTCAAACCAACAGTTGCAAGTCCCGCTTTAGACAACGGCATAACAATTTGCCAGTAGATTCTCCAATCACTGGCTCCATCCAATCGAGCTGCTTCCATTAGAGAATCTGGGATACTAGTCTGCATGAAGGTTCTAAGAATGATCACATTAAAAGGTGCTACCAATCCGGGTAACAAGAATATCCAGATCGTATCACCTAGGTGCAACAAACGAACATTGACGAAATAAGCGGGAACGAGTCCGGCGCTGAACATTGTTGTAAAGAATGCATAAAATGCAAATTTGTTTCTAGCCTTAAAGTCCTTCAGACTCAAAACATAAGCAAAAAGTGACATAACAATTAGAGCCATCGCAGTTCCTGTGAAAGAATAGAAAACTGTATTGGCATAGGCTCTTGCCATACTTTGACCTGTCTTAAACAGAACGGTATAGGCCTCCAAAGAAAATTCTTCTGGAATAAGTTTATAACCATGTGATAATGCCTCTTCGCTGGATAATGAAACACTCACAACCAGCAGTACAGGAATTAAAGTACAAATTGCCAGAATAGTCATCACAATCGTGAGGACAAGGTTAGAGGTATTAGATATTTCATTGATGCGATAAGCCCACTTTTTTCGAGTAGGCATTCTCAAAGGAAACGCTATTTTCATAGTTCAACAAGGAAAAATGGCGCACAGCAGGCGGAAAAGGCCCGCTATTTGGGCATGTTGACGGTTTTCAGATAGGCCCTATGAGAAATTTGAAAATAGCCTCAACAGCTGGATATATCTTTCCCCGCCATTGAGGCTATCTGCTAGTAAGTTTCTTAAAGAGTACTAAGCATTACTTGCCGTTAGCAGCTCTCCATTCGGTCAGCTGAGTCTGGCACTCTGCAATAATGGTATCCAGACCATTTGCCTTCAGTTTGTTGACAAACTCATCAATGGTTGCATCCAGATCGGAAGCAGTACCATAATTGAATGTAGACATGTACTCATCCATAACAGCGTTACATGCAGCCAGTTCAGTCTGAACGTTGGTAGCATCAAATGTAAAGCCCAGGTTGCCAGAGTCCTTACCGTTTTTGTTCATCTCGAAAACTCTATCAGCAAAGTCAGCAGGATAGCCTTCGGGTGCCTTGGAAGCAGTCATAGCACCTAAACCGAAGCCGTACCACTGGTACCAACATTTCTCAAGCCATTCAATAGAAGGATCGTTCTCTGTGCCTTCAAACTCCAGAACACCGTCGTTATCAGCGTCAGTCCAGCCGATGCCCTCAGGACCGAAGTGCATCAAAGTAGCAAGATACTGTGCTTGTGAATGTGCCGTGGTTTTCCCTCCCGGTCTATGCCCACGAACACGGCGTTGTGGTAGTCTGCGGATTCATAGACAAGCCCCCGGTAGGAAAAAGCATCCAGCACCTCCTTGTCGATACCCCGGTACCGAAGCAGGTAGCCGTAAACCCGGCGCATGTTCTCATGTTTTTGGGGAATCTCCAATGGTTTTTGAGGAAAAGGTTCTACCGACTCCCGGATGGTGCCGGCATCCATGGCAAGCATAAGCTGCACCGCCTCCGGGTACTCCATGTTGTAGAACCGGCAGGCAAAGTCGATGGCGTCTCCGCCCGCCTGTTCGTACTGGTGGAACCACAGATTGTCCCGGATGGTCACTTTCTGCCCGTGGTCCAGCCACATATTCTCCGAGCCGGATCGTTTCACTTTCTCCCCGCACTGCCGCAGAAATGCCACCAGATCTGTTCGTCTGGCCTGTTCCCGCTGCTGCTCCGTAAACGGTATATAGCTCATTTTTACCTCCGAATCATTTCTTCAAGTGAGGGATAGATATATTTGCATAATTTGTCCGTATAGAGTATCAAACCTTTCCTATCTGCTGTAACATCTTCAGGTGGGAGGTTCACTTCTGGTGTCATCGTGACAGGGAGCTGGTGTCACCGCATGGCTAGACTCCCCCCTTGGCGGGCACATATTTCATATCAGTCCCGGATACCCAAAGCCTGCTTCTTCTCGTCGATCTGACGGCGCTGCTTACGGTCAGGCTGTTGGTGCTGGACTCTATCCTGCTGTTCCTTCTCCTGAAACATCCGCCCAAGCTGGGCGATCAGAGAGGCTGCGCCCCTTATGTGCTGCTGCCGGATCACCCGCAGCAGATTTTCCGCATACATATTGCCATGGGCAGCAGATCGATTCAGATATTCCAGCCCCTTTTCCCGGTCAACACGGATACCGTTTCCGAAATAGTAGATCTTACCAAGCTGGTATTCCGCATAGGAATTGCCGTCCTCCGCTGCCATATGGAAGCAGCGGATGGCTTTTTGCACGTCCTGCCAGCCTTCTTCCTTGAGGTAGACTTTCCCGGCAATATAGGCCGCAGAAGTGACACCCGCTTCCGCAAGTTCCTCCAGCAATGGCAGTCCTCTGGCAATATCCTTCTGCACCAATTTTCCCTGACAAAACAGCTTTCCAAGCTGGTACCTAGCAAAGGCATTGTCTTTTGCCGCCGCCTGTTCCAGATATTCTACCGCCTTTTCGGGATCATATTCTGAAAACTCCGGCTTTAAATACAGCTTGCCAAGGCCATACAGGGCATCCGCGCTGCCCAGCTCCACAGCTTTCTCAAAATAATACCGGCTCTTTTCCAAATCCACTTCGGTGCCGGTTCCAGTCATATTCATGGAACCAATGCGATAGCAGAGCTTATCATCTGCCATAGTCGCTTCCATGGCGAGAAATCCTGCGTATGCTTTGGCATACCATCGCTTGGATTCTTCCAAATCAGCCTCTGCCCCGACACCATCCCGGTACATCCTTCCAAGCTGGTACTGGGCGTAGGCATTGCCCCGGACTGCCGCCATGGTGTACAGTCTATACGCTTCCGTACTGCTCTGCTCCACCCCCTGCCCCCGAAGGTATTGACCTCCCAACGAGTAGGCGGCAAATGGGTTATTTTCATCCACTGCCTGACGAAACCACCGGGCAGATTCCTCGTAGTTCTGTTCTGTCCCGTGACCATGGGCATGGCATTTTCCTATCCGGTATCGCAGATAGCCTTTCTTTTCAGCCGTCTGCTCCGCTTTCCGAAAGGTTTCCAACGCGCTCCGAAACCAAGTCTGTGCTTCTTCCTCATCCGCGTCACAGCCAAGCCCAAGCAGCGTGTCCCGGAGCAGCACATGGTGATCCCAGCCAAACTCCGCGTCATAGACATATTCGCTGTCATAATATGGCGGGTCGCCGTAGAAGAAACTGTCCTCCCGGTCGTAGTGAGGGATAAGCACCTCAAAGCTCTGCTGCTCGATGATGACGTTTTCCAACCGCCGGGACATCTCCCAAATCTGCGTAAACAGGGTGCGCACGCTGAAGGGCTGACAGGCGAAGCTCCGTCCGGAGCTGGAATAGCTGTTGCGCACACGCATCAGATAAGCAGCCGCCTGCCGGACATCCCGGTAGTCCGAGCGCTTCCGGAGGGATGTTTTTAGCTTCTCTGCTTCTTCCATCAGGGAGGTCGGCGTCGTTCTGTCGATGATCTCCAGCTGATCCGCCAAATGGATGTTGGGTTCATTGCTACCGTCGTGGAAGTGGAGCCAGCTGGTAAACTCTTCCCTTGAATTCAGGGGCAGCAGATCCAACTCCAATAGCAGCTCTGCCGGACGGTTCTTCACTACCCGGAAGAAATTCACCAGTTCCCCCTCGATATCGTTGTAGACCTCAAATTTGCCGGGTTCCTTCCCCAGCAGCACAGCGCCGCTGCCGCCGAAGATTTCAATATAGCGTCCGAATTCCCTCGGGAACACGGACAGGATGATCGGCAGCAGGTTTGTCTTATTTCCAATGCGGGTTATGGGTGTTCTGATAGGTTATCTCACGCTCCATTCATAATAGAAACGGCCGGTACAGTGCCTGCGGTCAGGCTGCTGTATCGGCCGTTGGGTTTGGTTTCCTGTCCGTATTGGGAACACCTGTCCTTAAATTTGCGTTGGTCTTTCATATTCATCACCCCCTTCATGGTTTTGAAGCATCGCACCTCGATAGCAAGGTTTTAGAAAAAGTCAAGTCTTGTTCTTTCACTTATTTCATGGTATCATCTCAACCAGTGCGCACAGCAAAAGGAGAGACTTACAATGGGTACTACAGCCATTTCTCACACAATGCAGGAGCTTCTGCAGCGACAGGAAGCATTTTTCCGCCGCATTCCCGGCATCAGCGCCCTGCGCCATGCCGCGCCTGAAAGCATTCCCGAACTGGAAGCCAAATACCCGGACGCTGCCTTTGCCCTGATGATCTCTGACAACCTTTTTGTTGGTGACCGCGAGCTTAATGAAATCCATCAAAAGGCATACACCGCCATTCTTAGCGGCGAGTCAATTTCTGGAGTTCGCTTCCGATATGACTATGATACGGAATCCTACCTGAGAAGGCATATGTGGGACTGATATCTTCTGCAGAAAGCAAAAAAGCCGTTATGGTTCCCTCTTGGATTCCATAACGGCCTTAATTCATTTCCATGGACAGTTCTACAGATTGCTCTTTGTCTGTGATATTCACATAATCTCCAATAATGCTCAGGGCAGAATCATAGCTCTGGCATTGAAAGATTCTGCTGCGCATTTCCTTCGCCTGTTCCTGCATTCCATTCTCCCGGAGTGCCTCTGAGGCAATTCCCATAATGCGGAATATGTTCCCGTCCTCACCTATGAGCGGACAGTCGGGTTTAGCACCTTCAAGCGAGGACTTCTGTTTCTGAATAAAACCGCCCAGTCGGTTCGGTACATAGTCAGACAGCCATGTTCCGCCGAAGGTGGAATAGGATGCCAGCCGCCATGCGGCAAGCCTTCCCACATCCAGTTCCATATCCTCTTTGAAGGGGAACAGCATACAGGTCAGCCCGTCATGCCGGAAGGTATAGGCTTCTTCGAAGCCAGCGCCCTTTTTGAGAATGCCTTCCTGAGCGAGAATCTCATTGATGCCATCCACCCATTCCTGTGGGTCGCCGCCGCAGCCTTGAAGGACTAGCCCCTCCTGATCTCCCATACGGCGGAGCTGCCCCGTCGAGATTGTCCGTATACTCACAGCTTCATCTCCTCCATCCCCTGTTCCTGGGCGATCTCCTGCTGGGTCAGCCTGCGATAGCTGTCCACGCCGGGAACCAGCGACAGGCTGCGCCCATTGTCCCAGGCAACGCCGAGCTGACCGCAATCGTCCACGTACCGCACAGTACCACGGGTTCCAGATTCCACTGGAGAGTATGGGTCATTCATGTTGTTCAGCATAACACGTGTGCCGGGTGGATAATTCTTTCGGATAGACTCCACCTGCTCACGGCTGTGAAATGGCATATTCATTTGGTGTCCTCCTTCTCGGAAAGTTTCATCAATCGTGTGCGCATACACTCCCCGTCCACGCCCTGGCAAAGAAAGCCGTGACCGGGAAAGGGACATCCCTCGCACAATAGGGACGCTGTACAGATGGGCTTCTCCGTCTGGGCGGGAGGCCCAGTGTGGGAACGGTATTCCGGTCTGGTTCTGTTTGGCTTGGAACTTGCTTGGTTTGGATTTTTCACGATTTACCTCCATTTCCTCCAGTGCCCTTTTTCAGGCACGGGATATTGTTCATAGAAAAAGAAAAAGCCGTCCTCCCTAAAAAGGAGAACGGCTGAGGAAAGGGTACTGCGAGGCAGCGCCCTATTTGAAAATAAAAAAGCCGGGATTCTCGAGGCTTCTGCGCCTCAAAAAATCCCGGTTGATTCATATATGATAATTTTCTGAAAACTCTATAAATATTCAGCGCCCTTTTTGAATTTTCCGAGGAAACCAAAAAGGGTACAGCTTGATTTCTCGTAAAAGGGGGCTATGACCCCCTCTAAAAAGGCCAATATCTATAGTGGGTACTCTACATTGCGGAAAATATCTATGAAAACGAATAAAATCGTGTTAACATTTTACCCTTAAACTTCGAACTTTTTGCGCCGCAAATTGCGCCAATATAAGAAAATACCCACCCTAAATTCAACTTTTCTTAGTTGATATCTAAAGTGGGTATTAACTATGTGTCCCTTGTACACTTTAGATATCACTTTTCGGACACTAAAAAAGACCGTCACGCTTCAAAAATAATGAATATTTCGTTCGCAAGTTTCGACATAGCTTCATTTTCTACACATGAGTATCATCTTTCAAATTTGGCTTCAACCTCTACCCTAGCATTTATTGCGATTTCATCATATACTTGGGGGTTAACCTTATGAATAACAATTTGTTTTGTCGATTCTTCGTAAAGCAAAACTGCGCAAGGATAACTTAGCCAAATAAAATCAAATTTATCTGTTCCGGTTTGTTGTGCAGCCGCAAAGAGTTCTCTCAATGTATCTATTTTAAATGGAATCGGAATACTGGAACATACGATAAACAGCCCCATATGAGAATATCCTTGTGACCGATATTGTGGCAGCTTGCGTATTTTCTTATTAATTATGTCCTTATAGTTTTGTAGTTCGTCATCAAGTGTATGCGAAGGAAAGCTTAAACATAATTCATCAACTCTACCACCGTTCATTTGAATTATCTGAACGCAACGCTTACGATCCTCCGCATTCTTCTTTCCAAACTCATACTTTGTAAATTCCCCGCTAACGATAGCATCCTGAGTCAAAATGGCCTCAGCTACCTCTATTCCCAAGCTTTTGTCAACCGCTTGAAGATCAGGCTTATCAGAACATATCAACTCTACTCTTTTGGGGTAGCAATACTCAAACAGTTTACAAGCTCGGAATTCATAATAATGCTTATGGAGCTCAGAGTTAAGTGGCGTAGTAAAACACAATTTCTCATTCACGATAATATCACATCATTTTTAGGATTAAAAATACTAATAGCTCGTCTATATATAATATTCTACCATATCTTCTAGCAGAATACAAGCCAGCGCTTTAATTGGCATATCAGCGCCGCAACCGCAATCAAGGTTTATGTAACCAGGAGTATGGAGTATCTTAAGGTGTTCTCCCCTGCTCTCCAGGTCGAGTGCATGATTTATCCTTTTCTCTTCCGGTTGAATCAGGCTTAGCACTTTCGTGTGTCCAATGATCAGCCTGCAATCCGGGATCGGGTTCTCTGACTCCATTGTCGGTCTCGTCCACACCTCATCGTGAACATTATCACCCGGAAAGCCATGTACCATGTAGAACCGTTTGCCAGCGACTTCTATATCCAGGTGAGTCGGAATTGACCGCAGGTATGCAATAATCCTCTGCTGCACTTTTCCCTTCTGCTTCAGATATGCCGCAAGGGTCGGAGCATTTCCGTTTTTGTTCCATCTGCGGATTTCTATACCTGTTGCATCTGGACTGAGATACTGCAGCATCATATGTTCGTGATTGCCCAACAGCATAATTGCATTGGGCATCTCCATGATTTCCAGAAGCAGGGCGATCCCATCCGGTCCTCTGTCTATCACATCGCCAAGCAGGATTAGCGTATCTTCTTCTGATAAGTGAATTCTCTCTAACATCGCATGAAAGCGGTCCGCTTCTCCATGGATATCACCCATAACGTAGTGCGCCATCGTCGCCCACCTCCTTTCCAGATTATCCACCACTTTCTGATTCGCTGAACAGACTGGTGGATTTTTTTCATAATATCAGCAGACAGATTCTTATTGCAATCAGTCTGCTTTTCTTCTTGCTCCACAATATAGCACACTTCTTCCTCAATAGCGAGAATAATGTTTTCGTGTGCATTTGCTGCGATATTGGCAATCAGCTCAGTCTTGGACCAGCCAAACTGCTCCACCGCCTTCATATACCATTCCCGCAGATCCATGGTCAGATCCGCTTCCATGATAACCACATTCTGAATCCACCCGAGCTTCATTGCACGTGATAACAGCGCGGAATGATTTTCATAGGTACGGCAAAAGTCCCGCATTCTACGGAGGCTTCTGGGAGAGAACCCCTTCGCATCCGGATATTGCTTGTTCAGATATTCGGACGCCATTACTGCCGCCCCTTTTTCAATTCTCCGGCACACAGCCTTGCCAATCTCACAGTACAGTTCCATCTGAGGAAGCTGCTGTTCCATCAACTTATCGAGTTCTTTGTACATTTCGCTGTAGTCAATATTCTTTCGGATGTTCATTGTTTTCCCTCCATTCATTTTAGATTTGCCTTGGTAAAACAAAAGTGCATGACCTTTTCTGGTCATGCACTTTTGACTTATCAAGATGTATCTCCATCCCTTATTCAGTCTCTCTTATTGGAGTATCCGTATTTTCATGTTTCAGGTTGTCAAACTACTGTGTTTTTTGTATAATAAACATATATTTTGAATAGCAAGTCAGGAAGTGAAAGATATGAAGGATGGAGAATACCGCATTACCATGCTTGACTGTGCAGAAGGAGATTGCTTTTTTCTCGAATTCTACTTTGATTCCATGAAATATACGATTCTAATGGACACTGGACCTGGAGTATGCTGGACTACCAGCCTGAAACCCTTTCTGGACCAGCTGATTGCGAAAAAGGAGAAGATCAACGTTCTGGTCATCACCCACATAGACAACGATCACATCGGCGGTGCAATCAGGCTTTTTCAAAGTGAGGAATATAGCGGTCTGGTTGAGGAAGTCTGGTTCAATGGATTGAAGCAGGTCTTGAATATAGAGGCTGTCAGTTCTGAATCCGATAACCAAGATGCCTATCAACGCACTATCTTTCAACACCAGCATAATGATTTCTCGGATGGAGTTCATGATATCAGTGCAAAGCAGGCACTGTCCCTGGGTTGCCTCCTAGCCCGCCACAGAAAACCCACTAGGCGCATCACCTGCGACACGCCGCCTGTGATTATGTCGGATAATTTCCGTATAGACGTTCTTTTGCCAACTGCTAGCCAACTAGTCTCATTACAAAAACACTTTCTGCGCTACCTGCGTAGGGTCGGAGATGTAAAACAGATTTTTCTGACACCAGAGGGTGAAATTGCCTTTGAACACCTAATGCGGGATGATGACACCACTGATCAGGATATACGTCCTATTTCCAAAACAGCACTGGATATACATCGAATTGAAAAGTGGGCTACAGCCAAAGCCAACAAAGATCAGTCTGTCACAAACACCTCCTCCATCGCTCTATGCATCACCTTCTACCACAAGTATTTTCTTTTCCCTGGAGACGCTGCAGGACAGGATATTCTAGAAGCTGTCGACAATAAAAATCTTCCAACTGATTACGAAATCATCAAACTTCCGCATCATGGCTCCAATAGAAACTGTCTCTCCCTGCCGGAGAAGCTGAATGCGAAAAAATATCTGATTTCTACTGACAGCAAAAGAATTTCACATCCGGGCAAGGAAACCCTAGCTAAACTCGTTACCCGTCATACTGCGGGATCATTGCATCTGGTGTTCAATAATCACATCCCCATGTTTGAACTGTTTCATGATGCTTGGTGCGAAGATAAGTATCACTATCATTCCAGCGTATCGCCAATCATTACTAACGAGGAAGGTGACTACTCATGACCAGAGAAGAATACATGCACTCACAAATATGTTATATCAAATGCGGTGAAGAAACCGGCACAGGTTTTTTGGTATCACCCAACCAGGTCGTAACTGCTAACCATGTCGTAAGAGATGCCACAGAAGACAATGAGTGCGTTGAGATCTGGTTTGAACCTGATGAAAAAACACACGAGCATATTAAGTATACTTTACAGAAGTCCGATATCGACACAATTCAATTCTGTAGCTTTTTGACCTTGCCAGAGTCTCACCTTTTCCAGCCCCTGCTGCTCAGAGTTGCTGCGGACGATACACAGATAACTGCGTCCACCCGTATTCTACGGCCGGATGCACCTGCTCCCATCGATTCCTATTCTTTTACATACAAGGCAGTGTCAAAATGGTTGCCTGAATGCGGTTACCGGGCCAACATTACATTAGAACCCCGTGCCAACGGTCTATCCACTTATTCAGGTTTTTCCGGTGCTCCAATTATCGTTGGTAATTGCATTGATGGTCTACTTACTCTCGAACGCACAGACGACCAGAAAGCTGTCAGATTATATGGTATAGTCGGCACCGCTTTCCAAAATATACTCGAAGAAGCGAATATCCACTTTCTCCCACATAAAGAAAATCCGGCAAATCCCTGTCTTTTCAAACCAGAGAAATATAGCGAATATCTGCTAGATTGCCTAAATAGAAGTTCATCACTTCCGTTGGAAACGCAGGTGTATCTGCAAGACCGTCCGTTATTCGACGAGTTGAACAAGTTTGTTTTCGACAAATGGTCCCACCAATTATTGGCAGATTTACGGCTTGATAACGATACTAACAAATTGCTCAAGGGTTTTATTGACGAGATTGGTAATTTCGAATCAATGGAAAAGATTACCGCCTCTCTGAAAAGCAAAGTTCAGTCGGCCTTGGACTGCAAGACGATTCCCCAGAATTTCCGCGTTTCCATAATGAACAAACTTGATTCGCCGCTTTACAACGACTGTATGTTCATCTCAGGATATTTTGGCAGCGGCAAAACCAGATTGGCTATAGAAGCAGCTAGGTCTATGTGCCCGCTTCACTATAAGCCGAATTCACCAGTGTTCCTTTTTGTACAACCTTCAGTTCCTTCCAAACTGGATGCGTGTCTAGTCAATGCTTTTAAGGAGCTATTGGGTTCTACAAATACGCTGTCTGAATATTTGGATGCTTTTGCAAATCATACACTTGTCATCGTATTGGATGATGTTCATGAATATTTCCAATCGGGCATTGTCATGAAGGATCTGCGAGATCTAATTATAGCGCACTCCAGACCCTATGTTAAGTGGATGATTATGATGCAGACAGGCGCCGGAGCGGATACCAATAATCTGTACAACAATTATTTTGCACGGTATGCACACACATGGAGTAGATCTTTAAGCTACTTTTTGATCGGACCATGGTTTCAGCTGGATGATTGGTATCGACATCAGGACCTTCCGGCACAAATGCTTCAAGAGCGTTTGTCTGTCCCACTACACAGTTGGATTTGGAAAAATTCCGTCTCCTCCACCATTTACTATAACCCGTTGCTGATTGATGTTCTGCTTACTTATGAAAAAGACAATAATGGACAGTCTATTTTTACCTATAATAATTTTCTTTTTCCTGCATTCTGCCACACCTTCTTTCATCTTTTGTCCAAGGGTGACTTGTCTGTTAAAAGGAACGCAGAATCAATATCCAGACATCTCCAGACCGTTCACAGTCTGCGGTTCCACGCTGTGCCAGGTATAAGTCATCAGCAAATCGATGTGATGCTCAAATGCGGATTGATAGTGGATACAAACGAGTACCCTACTTCCTACAAAAGCGTCCCGGATATTGTTTGGTATAACTTAATTGCTGCAATTATGAATGCAGAATTTCCTCTTAATGGGCAGAATATCCGTACCATCCTCCAGAATATGTATTGGGAAAATAATCCCTCAGATTTCAACAATATTCTGAGCATTTGGGTGTTGTCTGGGGAACGCTCGTCAGATGATATGATCCGCATTTGGAAAACATTGTTTGATTGTCATTTCGAACAGATTGCACTTGATTCTGGATTCAAATGCGACCCATTCCTACGTAATGAACTGATTCGCATCGCCTTGAAGCACACGCGGGCTCTCCGGCAGCGTTTTTCGCTGGTTATGCATTTATGTGCTCTTGGACAAATTGAGAAAAAGCTGTTTTATAAACTGATTTCCGTTTGCATCGAGAAGTGTGCAGATCAGTTGAAGAATAACACTGAACTTTTCACATATATGCTTTTGCAAAATTATCAGACTATGTGTTGGGAGAATGTACTGGAAACCTTGTCTTATCTTGCTCCCATTTTAAAAATTGATGCAAACGTGGACTTCATTTGTAGGCTAGGAAGAGATATCGGAAGAACTGTGGCGCAAAAAGCAGATATGGTCAATCAACTAGATAAAGCCATCCGGAATGCATGTGCAGCTTGTAACGGCGATGTAAGCAATAAAAAATATAGTCCACCGGATGAGCAGTACCATAGTTTCCCTGTTGAGTTATTTGACGGCTTTTGCTCTGATTTCTGTAATACCATAATCCAGGAGTACAACATCGAAGGTTATGAAAAATTTGATGCGGCTGGATGGTACAGTTATGAGAAAAAAACCAAACCGAATCAGTATCGAAGAAATCTGGCGCTCACCTTTGCGCTGGCGCATGAATATCGTTATCAAATACAGGCATACCAGGATGAAGATGACTATGTTTACTGGTACAAATTCAAGCTGGTTAAACCTTTATCAGAAGGTGATGTCACTCACAAAAAATTTGCTCTGTACCTGATCATACACACTGAATTAAGAGAAAACTACTATAAGATAGAAGAAAACGGTTTTTTCTGGAAGATTGCAGATACATTACGGCGCGATAAATCCATGCGGGATGTTTTGGAGGGAAATACCTGTAAAACATTCTATAAATACAATTTTGATGGTCAAACATATTCCCCCAAATACAGAGACAATCATTACCAACGTAGAGGTCGAAAAAGGAGAGGCTAAAAATGAAATATGAATGGCATGACTTTGACAATCTAGAAACTGCCGATCAACTGACCGACTATTTGGATGGCCGGGAATTCACCCATGGTAGCTACTGCCATTACACCAGGCTCGGAATAATTGACAGCATACTATCAAACAACACATTTCAGATGTCCTGTGTGGCAGGTTTTAACGACAAAATAGATGCTGAACAGTTTAAAGATCCTAGACGGTTTTATTCCTTATGCTTCAGCACCGGTGTAAATGAGAACCTCTCTCTGTGGTATCTGTATTCTGGTATGCAGGGTCATGGCGGAAGGATCCGATTCACCGTCAACTCCGTAAAAAAGCTAATTCAATCCAGTACATATGAGCTTTGGGAGTACCCTCCAAATGACCGAGCCAATGCAAAGCTATTCTGTGCTCTTCATTCTTCTGACTATCATGCCATTTTCCGGGATATTCTATATACCCAGGACAAGCCCCCAAAAGTTTCTCTAAAATACAATACAATGACAAACTATGTGGTCAGCTCTGATGAGCTGATGAAATATAAGGCAAATTCAACTGGTTTTACCAAGAGTATTGTATGGTATTATGAAAAAGAAACCAGATATCTGATTGAACTGCAGGATCATATTATGAAATTGATGAACCCTGGGATGCAATATTATGTTGCCATGCGTTTCAGCGATGCTGTAAAAGCTATGCTGTTCGTCGGATTCGCTCCGGAAATTACTTCAGTCAAAGATGAAACAGTTGATTATCCCCATATTTCGCAGCTTTCTCCCCGCAAGTTGGAATTGAGCGAATATAATGGAACCGTAGAAATGAGACTATGTGACAGATGTACCCACTATCAGACACTTATGAATTGCAAGCGAAACGGATGTACAACTTATTCGAAGTTATAATTGAGATTTGTAGGTCTTAATTGTCAAATCAGATCGTCTGGTTCTTAATTTATTTCTCTGTATTTTTGCGTCGCCCGGAAATGACCCCCTAATGGTGATTCCCGCCCGACGCCAACAGTAGCCACTATTCTTTCGGATGTCCATCGAATTCCTCCATTTCTTATTGATTTGCCTTGGTAAAACAACAGCGCATGACCTTTTCTGGTCATGCGCTGTTGGCTTAGCAAGCCAAATTTAGTTTCGCACAGATTACTCTATGGCATCAAAATACTCCTTCATATAGTGAATCCCTGTACGAGCTTCTACATAAGCCACTTCCCCGCCTATATTTCTCTCAGTTTCTTTTTGGGCCTGTTCTTCTTGTAAAAAAGCAGAGTAGGCAATGTACATAGGCTGGCTATCTGTATCACCATAAAAGACCGAAATCTGATCTCCGTTCTGTTGAAAATCTTTAATAATTGCATTAATTAGGGCATTCGCCGTGTAAATAACGAATTGCTGTCCCAGTAACTCAAATTCAATTTTTCTCGTAAAGCAAAGTGCGATCTTTGTACCCACAATTATTTCTTTTCGTTCCTTGGCTATTTCGATCTTATTTGCCTCAGTCGATCTAATTTTTGTATTTGCCCTAAGGGGAATCTTTTTACACAAAAGAAGGTACAATTCTTCAACATCCTGTTGATCCTCACTTGACAGGGTATTTAGCTCCTTCGGTGAAAAAGATATACTTAGTTCCTTCTCAACTGCATTTAAGCGGGACATAAATCCCTCTGTGTATTGCAAGTACCGCAGAATCTCTTTTATCGTATTGGCATCTTCGGTTGCTCCCATTTCTTCAGTAGGCGCATAGAATTTCGACAAGAAGGAAATACAAGCATTCAGTTCAAAATCAATCTCTTCTACCGATTTTGCAAATTCATATTGGATCTGATACGTTATTCTAACTTTCTGTTCATCCTCAGTAAAAATCAGCTTCAGATATACAACGGCATTTTTCTCCGTTTCCAGTACAGCACCTTCACTTATTCTATATTTTCTGAAGTTGTAGATTTTCTCATTTTCCCCCCATACTACAGAGAACGGAAATGACTCCATCGCCGGACCTACCATGAACTCAGATATTCCGTCACTATGCTTTAATGGAATTCGAATTCCATGGTCGTCCATAAACATCGAAACAGATTCGATTCCATCTACGGGTATAACGCTACCATCCCGCTCAACAGCATCCAGCGCTGCACGAAAATTCCGGTAAGCATCATTACTTTGAAATCTTACTGTTGATTTGTATTCCGGGGGATCGTTCGAAAAGATATTTTTTAACTTATTTGCCATATTACCAGTCCCTCCTGACTTCATCCAAGATCAGAATCTTGCTAATCAGTATTTTCTTCTGAAGGTCAACATCCGTTTCCCCAGAGAACTTCTCATCCGGAATCTCATAGATTGCATTGATCAAATCGATTCTATAGCTGCTGTCAGGCACAATTAAATATCTGATATCATCATAGTCAAAATCCAGCCACAACGGATGGTAACGCTCATCTTCCAGGCCCTTGTTCATTTCCCATACAACATCGCTGTTCTTAACAATCTTAGGATTCGCAATCACATTGCTCAGCTTCAGGCCTTCGGTGATTGTGTGTTCCGGGACAAAGCGCCATTCACATTCATCATGAAAGTTTTTGTAAATGTCAACTTTGATTACCTTCCCTTCACCTCGATCAAAGTTCCGTTGCATTATTCCACGCAAGGGCTTAATGAACGCCAATCTATACAATACATCGTCAACATATTCATCCGGCAAATCCTCTGCCGCTAACGCAATAGGTAAAAGTCTTTCAAAATGGTTACTATAGGCAGACTCAGTGTTTAAGTAGTGAATCGGCTGCAGTCTTTTTCTTTCACTCCAGCCTTTAGAAAAACCGATAGCAAACCCACCATAAAAATCAAAGTGCGTGTTCTGATGCTGAACGCGGAACTGCTCCTCAGAAGTAAGGTCATCAAATAGCTCTCCAGTTCCGATTACACTAAAAGTATCCGCAAGCTTATGAAGCGGGATATCACAGAAACATTTCTGCAAGACTGCAACTTCTTGAATATCGAGTTCTCCGCTCCTAATATGCAGATAATCCATGGTCTCAATACAGTACCGGGGAACAATTGCCCTCTTTGTCAGGATTGTCTTCAGATAACCAAATTCCTTCATAAAATGGAACAGTGTGTTTGCACTCTGGACATAATCCACATAAGGCTGAGCAGTAATATTTTCTCCGGCCATTCGTCTTTCCCCCTATAGTCAAGGTTACATTATCCTCTGACAATAGTATAAAGTAACTTACCTTATTTTTCAAGACCAGACCGGTTACATGTCTTGGCAACACTAATACGTTGTGTGGTCATTTACATTATTCAGTAATCTAACGCCTTTCAGATTCAGCTTACCAGTTCGGGTGTATTGGAAGTCCAGCTCAACTTTACTACCAATCGGTAACTCCGCCAATCCAAGGTAGTTGCTGTTGGGCCAGGTAGGGGCAACCACCTTCCGGCCATCGTCGAAAGTGAAGTAAGTAACCAGTTTGTGTTTGCCCCATCGTTTACAGTCGATGATGGCAGTGTGCAAGCCCGGTATTTCATTGAATGCGTACCCGGAAGCATCAAAGCCCGATTCTGCAAATTGGTGTCGGGACAGTGCTCTCTTTTCAGCCATAGGTATCTCCTTATAGTATAATTGTTGGGCGGGCGGAGCCAGCCGTAAGACTGGGCCTTCCCGCCCTATTGTTGAGTCCCGCCGGAAAGGAATGAAAAGAAGCGGGATTGGGGGTCATTATTTAAGCTGCCATTGGGAAGCAGGCTGCTATGCTCCAGCTTTGCCTCCTTCTGTGCTTTGCTTTTTCAAGCTTCAATACAGTTGCGATGCCCTTCATAACGAACTCCACGCAGGGGATGGCGACACTGTTGCCCAGGGCTTTGTAACGGGCCGAATCCGATGCGGATGGGATGTTTGTCCACCCATCTGGGAAACCCTGCAAACGCTCGCACTCAAGGGGCGTCAGGCGGCGAATCAGGTTGATTCCACCGACGATACACTTATCGTCGTTTACATATTGATTGCTGATTCCCTTATGGTCTGAACGAACAAGGGTTCCAACGGTTTCCTGGTAAGGTTGCATGATCAGATCTGTGGCATCCTTATGCTGTCTGGCACTCTCTGTACTGACTACATCATTCTTTGTGAACACATCTGTTCGCTGGCGGCTAAAGGCCGCATGCCGATCCATTGCCGTCAAGGTATATGAAATATTCTGCTGGTATCCACAGCCGTTGCCGCCATTCTCAGGCTCTCGGTCAATCACATTACCTACGATGCAGTGCATTTCCGGTTCCGCACCTACAAGAGGAACATTATTTCCTCCGGTACCGCACCGGGCAGAGATTGTTGGAACAACGCTATGCGGGCCGGTATATCTGGAATCAATGCCATGATTCTCATAGATCATTGGCACATATCCGCCACCCATACCCATGGAAGCCGGTAGTGTAGGTGAGACACCATCATTTCTTACAACTGCATGCTCCTGATTGGATTCCAGAACCAGAGGCTGATGGCTATGCATCTGCGCCCGGAGTGTACCGGCCACATTCTCAGAGCAGTCCAAAAACTGACCACCCTGATCATTCAGACACAGGACACAGAGATATCCCTGACCAGCCTGCCCTCCCCCGCTTGTCAGGGATGTATGTACATCTTCCGTCAGAAAGCAGTCGCCATTTCCTTTGGTGACCACTCCCGCGGCAACAACGGTTTGTTGCTTCATCCCAGGCTGTGACCCCAGGGCACCTGCCACATCGTGCAGATCCCGGACTTCTTCCCGCTGGTTCTGAGCAAATGCCATGAGCTGCATAACACCGTTGCGTCCAGTAGAAGACCCGCAGGTTGTACTAAGTGTGTTCACCACTCCTCCGGTGATGCAGGCATGCTTACTGTCGATACCCACAGGCGGCGGATGGATGACATCGTTACTTCCGGTGGACATACCACAATTCGTCCCCAGTGTTGCTGTCACATCACCGGTGATGTGACCGTTATAGCCGTCGAAGCCCATGGCTTCGTTTTGTTGCGGTTGCGTCACGAAAGTCTGCATCTGCATATTCAGGGTCGCCATCAGTGCTCCGGACACACCATTCAGGTCAATGCCTTCATCACGCTGATTGATATGAAAGGCTACCGGATCTTGGATCGCACCCCCATCCCGAATGCCTGCCTGGATCTCAAGTGCTTGCTGAAGCTGGGGTGGTAAAGGCTTTCCCCGCTCGGAGGCACGGCGAATAATCCCTTGGCAGGCTTCGTGGGAGTTCACTCACCGCACTCCCTCCTTTCAATGATCTGATCGTTCTTAAGTCTGATTCTCACTTTTCCCATACTGTTCATGGTTACTGCTGCAACCGACTGTTCCAGCAGGTTACTGTCCAGTTCCGTCCGAACCTGTTCTGATTCAAAAATGCGTTTCAGCCGATGGGTTTCGTATTCTCTTGGGTCTATAGCCTCAAACATGGCAACGGTGGTTTCCATCAGCTTCTGTCTGGCCCGCGCTTCGTCTACCGGGAGCATCCCCAGCAGATCTTCAAGATCTGATTGCAGCGTTTCCACTCTGCTATTGCCTTTTGGCGGGGTATCAGGAATCTCAATCAGTTCTGGTTTCCCAACCAGTGTGTTCAGCAGGTATAGAACCTCATATTCCATCTGCGGTGTCGCCTGACAACCGCTTTTCTTTTTTAGTGTCTTTTGCGCTTATTGGACTTATTCTATGGTAAGATTGATTCGGCTATTGGTGGAACAAGGTTTCCGAAAAAGTCAAGACTTGTTCTTCCACTTATTTCATGGTATCATTTCACCCAGTGCGTACAGAAAAAGGAGAGATTCAAAATGAGCACGACTGCCATTCCCGTCTGCCACACCCGGAAGGACCTTCAACGTCAAGAGGAAGCCGTCTTTAACAGTATCCCCGGTATGAATATCCTTCGCCACGCATCCCCCGAAAGCATCCCGGAACTGGAAGTACAATACCCGGATGCGGCCTTTGCACTGATGATCGCCGGAAACCTCTTTGTCGGTGACCGGGAGCAGAACGAAATTCACCAGAAAGCCTACACCGCCATTCTGAACGGTGAGTCCATCACCGGAGTGCGGTTCAAATATGACTACGATCTGGAATCCTACCTGCTGAAGCATATGTGGGACTGACTCTTTCCATAGAACGTAAAAAAGCCATTATGGTTATCCATTTCGGATTCCATAATGGCCTCACTGCATTTCCATATCCATATTTTCCGTCTGTTCTACGTATGTGCTGTTCACATAATCCCCGATGATACTCAGAGCAGAATCATAGCTCTGGCACTGGGTGATTCTGTTGAACATCTCCGTAGCCTGCTGCTCCATGCCATGCTCCCGCAGGGTCTGACCGGCAATCCCGAGCAAGTTATAGATATTGCCATCTCTCCCTATGAGAGGACAGTCCGGTTTGACTATTCTCTGTTCTTGCTCTTGGAGAAAGCCCCCAAGCCGGTTCGGCACATAATCGGATAGCCAAGTACCGCCAAAGTGAGGATGGGTTTGCAGTCGCCACATGGCAAGTCTTCCCATCTCAATCGCCATCCCCTCCTTGAAAGGAAACAGCAGACAGGTAAGACCGTCGTGTTGGAAGGTATAGGCTTCCTCGAATTTGGTGCCCTTTTTGAGGATGCCTTCATCGGTAAGAATCTGGTTGATTCCATCCAGCCATTCCTGGGGATCGCCGCCGCAGCCTTGGAGGACAAGTCCCTCCTGATTGCCCATCCGGCGAAGCTGCTCTGTGGAAATCTTCTGAATGCTCACAGCATCATCTCCTCCATCTTCATACTCTGTTCCTGGGCAACTTCCTGCTGGGTCAGTTTTCGGAAGCTGTCCACGCCGGGAATCAGCGAAAGGCTGCGCCCGTTGTCCCAGGAAACTCCGACCTGACCGGCATCGTCCACATACCGCACGCTGCCCCGCGTTCCGGATTCCACCGGTGCATAGGGGTCATTCATGCTGTTCAACACAATTCGTGTGCCGGGTGGATAACAGCTCCGGGTAAATTCCACCTGACCGCGGCTGGGAAATGGCATATTCATTTGGGTTCCTCCTTTTCAGATAGCTTCATCAATCGCGTGCGCATACATTCTCCGTCCTCACCCTGGCACAGAAAACCATGCCCGGGAAAGGGGCATCCCTCACACAGTGGGGATGCTGTACACACGGGCTTCTCAGTCTGTGTGGGAGGCCCTGTGTGGGAACGGTATTCCGGTCTGGTTCTGTTTGGCTTGGAACTTGCTTGGTTTG
>OFMX01000488.1_pt1 | contig 39339 bp, 25 predicted proteins | sample 1541901 | NCBI WGS metagenome assembly OFMX01 (sample SAMN04209222, study PRJEB22552) | human gut metagenome | biome: gut; material: feces | host: Homo sapiens | place: USA: Oklahoma | reverse complement strand
CAAGACGAGTCATGTAACCATCGTGAATTCCAATGTGAAGCCGTCGAACAACAAACGCATCGTGAAAACCAATGATGGCGACGGCGATGAGTACACGCTGCATCTGACCGCATCCGGCGGTAGCTCCTCCTCCACGGCCACCACTGCCACTCCGGCCGACATTGTGCTGGTCATGGACAAGTCCGGCAGCATGAAGGGCGACCTCGACAGCAATGCGAAAAAAGCTGCCAACGCGCTCGCCGGGAAATTGCTGACTGCCGAGAATTTGAAAAATCGACAGGTACGGATGGCGGTGGTGACATTCAGCACTAGAGCTGTTCTCAAGCAGGATTTCACCACAAACGTCTCGGAAATCAACAGCGCCGTGGAGGGTGACCCCGAGGGCGGCACCAACTGGGAGGCCGCGCTCAAGAAGGCAAACGATCTGTCAAGTCGCCCTAATGTGAAGAAGCACATCATCTTCCTCTCGGATGGCGATCCGACATACCGTATATCCACTTATCCGATTGGGTGCGACGGGTGGTGGACTCCGTGCAATCCTGACGATAACTGGAAAACGCCGAAAGGTGTGCATGGTGCAGGTACCGAGGGCAGTGATAAGCGGCACGGTTACAACTATGCCGCAGCCTTGGCTGAGGCTAAAAAACGTGTCGGCGATGCCGCACTCTATGTGGTGAAGACTTCCACTGATGCGAAGAAGATGGCCGATCTCGCCATTGAAGCCGATGCAGTGAACGGCGAGGAATTTGACGGCACGAGCCCTGGGAATCTGACGAAAGCATTCGACCAGATCTATTCCACCATCACCTCGTCCGCGAAGATCAAGGTCTTCTCCATCACCGACACCTTGTCCCAATGGGTGGATCCGGCTTTCCCTAATGCAATCAACGGCGCCAACATCACGCAATATGTGACGGTGAGGAACGGCAATACCGATCTGACGGGATATACGGCTACATACAGTGTCGATAGTTCCGGCAAGAAGCGTACGGTGACGGTGACGTTCAAAGGTACTGACGGTACTGATGGCATCGTCGCAGAAAAGGCTGATGACATCGACGTTTCCTTCAAAGTCAAGCCAAGCGATACCGCATATGCCGACTATGCGAAAAACAACAAATATCCGGATACGACGGGAGACGCGGGGACGGGAGACGCATCCGCTGGGCAGCAAGGCTACTATTCCAACGCGGATGCGAAGCTGAACTATTGCGTGCTCACCGAGGTCAACAACGTGGAATCCTGCGAAAGGACCGAAGCCAAATATCCGCATCCGGTGGTGCAGGTGAAGCTTGGCAAGATCAATATCACCAAGAAATGGTCGGACGGTGCCGACAAGCATGCCAACGATTCCGTGACGGTGCAATTGCAGCGCAAGGCAATCGATCCTGCCGATAGCCTCGTGGAGAATGTTGGTGATCTGATCCCGCTGAACGCCAAAAACAAGTGGGCTGCGACGGTCAACAATCTACTGCCCGGCTACACGTATTCCGTGGTGGAAACCCCCGGTGATGACCGATATGACGTTGACGTCTCCTATGAGGGCAACAATACCAAATTGACCAAGAAGATGGTGTGGTCTTCCAAGGCCGATGCGGGAACATTGAATGCGACCATCACCAACACGCGGAAGACGGTGTCACTAAGCAACGCAATCTCGGTGAAGAAGAATCTGACCGGTCGTAAGTGGAAAGATTCCGACCAGTTCAGCTTCACGTTGAAGGCGGAAAACAATGCTCCGTTGCCGGCCAGCTGTAAGGATCAGCAGCCATGCACGGTGACGGTGAATCATGATTCGACCGACCATACCAAGTCCTTCGGCGATATCACCTACAACGCCGGTAATGCCGACTACACGTACTACGTGACGGAAAATCCGGGAGAAATCACTGCACTGCACTACTCGCAGGCGAGGTACAAGGTCGTGGTGACCGTGAGCAAAAACACTGCCGGCACGTGGAGTGCTGCCGTGACGTCCGTGACCAAGATGCTGGACGACAACGGCCAGACGGTTCCCGAATCGCAGAGCGACAGTACGCAGCCGGTCGCCTTCACCAACCATTACATCGCAGTATCGGCGCTGCCGTTGACGGGCGGGATGACGGATCGTCAGTGGCTGTTCGTCGGCGGTGTGGTCGGCGGGCTTGCGGTGCTGCTCATCGGCGCGGCCGGTGTGTGGAACGGCAAGAAGCGACTCGTCTGAATCGCTGTGCATGGTCGGAACGTCTGCCAACTCGAGGGCGTTCCGGCCGATAATTCAAGATTTGCGGATCGTGGGAGCAAGTTGGGTTCCCGCCTCCCGCGATTGCAGAAACAAGTAATCAAACAATAAGGAAGGGAGGGTTCTCATGAAGATGAGGAAACTTTTCGCCGGCATCGCTGCCGCTGCGACGCTGCTCGGTGGCATGGCCCTGGGCGCAACCAGCGCACAGGCCGATGGCGCTGCTGGTACTCCGGTAACGGGCGAAGCAACGTTCACGTTCACCGCTGAAACCGCTGAACAGCTGACCAACGCCAAGCTGAAAGCATACAAGATTGGCGATTATGTCCAGTATGGTTCCGACAAGAACGTTGCTTACGGTGTGGTGACGAATTCCGCCAATAAGGAAGCCGTTGACTCCGCGTTGAATACAGCTGGCGTGACTACTGCTGATAAGCAGGATAATCTGGCCGCCGCTCTGAGTACCGGTGCTCTGGATATTTCCGCAACGCGTCCGTGGAATTCTCCTGATAAAACCCGCAAGTTTGCCAATGCTCTGGAGAGCGAAAACAAGTTGACTGGCGGCACGCAGGTTATATTTACTGCTGCTCCGACTGGCTCTGATGAGAGCGGATACTCTGCTACCGTGAACCTGCCGGCTGGCATCTATGTGTTCATTGACTCTGCGGCCGCTACTGGCTCCGTGACCAAGGCAATCCCGATGATTGTCGCTTCCGGTACCGTTGACACTGTGAAGAAGGTTTTAACCGATCCGACTGCCGGTGCCACCGTGAACATGAAGAACACTAAGAACCCCGGAAAGACGAAGGAAGTCGATAAGGCTTCCGCTGCCATCGGCGACACTCTGACCTACACGCTGACCGGCACCATCGCGAACCCGGCTCCGACTGAGTTCAAGTTTACCGATAAGCCGGGCAAGGGACTGACCATCCAGGCCGGCACCTTCAAGTTCTACGCTGATGATGTCGAGGCTCCCGCTACTGATTTCACTGTTCCAGACTCCGATGTGACCGGTGGCGAGAATGCGTCCTTCGATGTGATCGTGAACAATCCGTCCAAGTATGCAGGCAAGGTCATCAAGGTCACCTTCAACGCAATGATCAATGATGATGCTTCCGTCACCGATGGTGTGGTCAACAAGCTTGACAATTACGACACCAATGTTGAGGCCAAGACTGGGTTTGTCGGATTCGACTTCACTAAGGTCGATCCGGACGGCAAGGGCATCGAGAACGTCATTTTCCAGGTGAAGGACGGTGACACCACGCTGTACTTTGTGAAGCAGAACGACGGTTCCTACAAGAAGGCTGCTTCTGCTGACACTCAGGGCGCAACTACTGATGTCAAGACTGGTGCTGATGGCAAGCTGTCTTTCACCGGTCTTGATAAGACCAAGACCTACACCGTCACGGAAACTGCACGTGCCAACGGCAACTACCTTGACATCAAGCCGAGCTTCACCGTGTCCTTCAACAATAATGGCGAAGCTGTTCTGTCTAGGACCACCGCTTCCGATCCGTGGGGCCTGGTCAACACCACCGCCAAGACCGTGAAGAACGTCAAGTCCATCACCCAGCTGCCGCTCACCGGTGCTGCGGGCACCACGCTGTTCACCGTCGTGGCTCTGCTCGTGGCCGGTGCCGGTGTGACCGTTGCGGTTAAGAGCCGTCAGCGCATGCACTAAACCCACAAGGCGGTAACGCCAAAAGCCATACAGGGGCCAATCCAACCGGGTTGGCCCCTTTTTGCGTGCGCCCACGACCCGACTGTCCTACGGTCCGACCCGGCCCCGCGGGAACGTCTGTGGGGTGTCATCCGCATCAGATGAGGATGTTTTTCGAGGGGATAGTGCGGGTTGGTGCGACGTGTTGCAACAAGCTGAACCGTGGACGTGAGATAGTCACAGACAGTCTCCGAAGAGAGGGGAAAAACGAGGGCATCGTACGGCAAGCGGGCCATAGAATTGTAAAGCATATTCACGAGAAGTGGGCAATGGAGACACAGGACGGGGGGTATTGCCATGCGTGGCGGCGGAGTATTCAGCGACGAGGAGATTCAGTTGCTGCGAGGATTACCGGCGGTGGCGAATGCGACGCGTAATCGTATCACCTATTCCGATGCTTTCAAGCAGGTGTGCACCATCCGATATCTTGCGGGGGAATCTCCGACCAAAATCTTCCGTGAGGCGGGATTGCCACCGGATCTGGTCGGGTACAAGCGCATCGAACGCAGCGTGGCTCGTTGGAAGGCCGCCGCCATCAAATCAGTGAGCGGCAACGATCACCTGGATGACAGCGAAATCATTGCGCAGCTCGTTGAACGGTGCAAGCGTACTTTGGTGACGAGGCGGAATCTTGACAATATGGCGGTCCGGTGTTCCGGATTCGAGCGTTCCCGTTATGTCCGAAGGCGCTGTCGGCGCGCATGTTTCGATCAGTGCGCTCGACGGTGATACCGCTGGCATCATCATCAAGCAGCAGGCCCGCCGCATCGACGAACTGGAACGTGCCAATGCTTCCTTGCTTGACAAGCTCAACAAGGCAATCCCGTCCCCGACTGTTGATGAGTGAAACCATTCGGCTGATTGATTGGCATGCGGGGTTTCGGGCAGACTAACCCATGATTTGCATAAGTTCTAACCCACGATTTGCATAAAATGCCCCCCATATGGCATATGGGTGTGTTTCGCGGCGCGAACAATGGCGGAGATTGTGCGGCTCCCGCGGTAGGGTGTGAACATTATGACTTTAGGGAATACGAATACCGGGAAGGCCGGCACAAACACGCAAGCTGCCGACGCGTCTGACGCAACGCAGAACGCGCAAAGCACACAATCGCATATCAAATCCGTCGAAAGCCTCGACAAAGACAACGACATGGAACGCGGCCTGAAAAATCGCCATGTCCAATTCATCGCCATCGGCGGGACTATCGGCACCGGCCTGTTCCTCGGCTCCGGCAAATCGATCGCGCTGACCGGACCGAGCATCATCCTCGTGTACATCGGCGTGGGCCTCATCATGTTCCTGCTCATGCGCGCCATCGGCGAAATGATGTACAGCGACCCGAGTCAGCACACCTTCATCAACTTCATCACCCGCTATCTTGGCCGCGCGTGGGGCAAATTCGCCGGCTGGACGTACTGGATCGTGCTCATCCTGACCGGCATGACCGAAATCACGGCCGTCAGCACCTATTTCGTCACGTTCTTCGGCACGTTCGGCATTGACCTCAACGCGTGGAAATGGCTTATCGAACTGTGCTTCCTTGTGGCGCTCACCGGCATCAATCTCATTGCCGTGAAAGTGTTCGGCGAGGCGGAATTCTGGTTCTCCATGATCAAAATCACGCTGATTGTGGGTCTGATTGTCACCGCCGTGGTGATGCTGTTCCTCGGTTTCAGCTACCCGGCCACGCATATCGAAGGCGTGGACGGCACGGTTTCCGGTGCCACTGTGAGCCTTACGAACATTACCGGCGGCTTCCAGCTTGCGCCGAACGGCTGGATGAACTTCTTCATGAGCTTCCAGATGGTGTTCTTCGCCTACCAGCTCATCGAATTCGTAGGTGTGACCGTATCCGAAACGCAGAACCCACGCAAGGTGTTACCGAAGGCCGTCAACGAGCTGATCATGCGCATCCTCATCTTCTACGTGGGCGCGCTCGTGGCCATCATGGCCATCGTGCCGTGGCGCAACTTCCATCAGAACGCGGACGGCTCGTTCGGTTCGCCGTTCATCATGGTGTTCAAATACGCTGGCCTCGACTGGGCCGCCGCGCTCGTGTTCTTCGTGGTGATCACCGCAGCCGCGTCAGCGCTTAACTCGCTGATCTACTCGGCTGGACGCCATCTGTACCAGCTCGCGCAGGATTCCGAATCGCCCGCTATGCAGCGCCTCGGTGAGGTGTCGGATCACAAGGTGCCGGCGAAGGCGATCATCGTGTCCGGCTGCATGATCCTGTTCTCCCCGCTGATCAACGCGATCCCGGGTATCTCCAGCGCGTTCGTGCTGTTCGCCTCCGCAGCCAGCGCCGTCGTGATCTTCATCTACGTGCTGACGATGCTTGCGCACCGCCGCTACCGTCAAAGCGCCGACTTCCTGCCGGACGGCTTCGTCATGCCGGCATGGCAGGTGTGCGACTGGATTGCGATTGCGTTCTACGTGTTCGTGTACGTCACGCTGTTCCTGTCCGCAGATACGCGCGGTTCCGCCATCGCCGGCCTGCTGTGGCTCGTCGTGTTCGGCGGCTACTGCCTGCTGCACGAGCGATTCCAGAACCGCGACCTGAAGGCGGCTCTAGGGAAGTAGACGTATTGCCTGTCGCTGCGGTATGCGTGGCATGCGCGTGTTGCGCTACGTGCCGCGCATCTGACGAAAGAGGGTCGGTGGAAACCTTGCGAAAATGTGCGTCTCCACCGACCCTCGTCGTGTAATCGCAATAAAACAGTGCGAAACGTTAGTGCACGAATCGTACGAAATCGGCGCGAATCAGCCGATGTAGTCGGCCTCGTTCGTCGGGCTGGACGGGACGGCGTGGTCCTCCGTAACCTTTCCCAGGCCGGACAGGTACGCTTCACGGCCGGCCTCAATCGCATTCTTGAAAGCGCGCGCCATCAGCGGAATGTTGCCGGCGGATGCGATCGCCGTGTATGCCATCACCGCGTCCGCACCCATCTCCATGGCCTCCGCGGCCTGGCTCGGACGGCCGATGCCCGCGTCGATGATCACCGGAACGTTGGCATTCTTGATGATCACCTCGATGAAATCGCGTGCGCGCAGGCCCTTGTTCGAGCCGATCATCGCGCCGAGCGGCATCACGCAAGCTGCGCCCGCGTCCTCAAGACGCTTCGCTGCGATCGGGTCCGGGAACATGTACGGCATGACCACGAAGCCTTCCTTCGCCAGCTTTTCCGTGGCCTTGATGGTCTCCTCGTTGTCAGGCAGCAGGTACTTCGACTCGTGCTCGATCTCCACCTTCACGAAGTCCGTCTGGCACACCTCGCGCGCGAGACGTGCGATGCGCACCGCCTCCTCCGCGTTGCGCGCGCCCGACGTGTTCGGCAGCATGGTGATGCCCTTCGGAATGTAGTCGAGCAGGTTGTTTTCGGTGGTGCGGCAGCGGCGCAGCGCCATGGTGACGATCTGCGTGCCCGCGTTCTCGATGGTCGCCTTGATGAGGTTCAGGTCGTAACGGCCGGAACCGAGGATGAAACGGCTCGTGAACTTGTGCCCGCCGAGGATCAACGGATCGGCGTCGCCGGTGGCGATCTCGTCGTACGCATGAGCGTCCGGCTCCGGCAGAATCGCCGTGTTCGTGGTGGTGCCGACCAGCTCGTCGAGCGTGGCGTTCGGCGCGGCCGCGACGTCGGCGGCTGCGGTGGTGATGGTGTTTTCGGTGCTCATCGTCGGTTCCTTTCGTTGGGGTGTTTGGTGTTGCTGTTGTTGCGATTGCTGTGCTGCTGTTGTGTTGCCGTTGCGTCGCTGTTGTGTTGTGTGCAACGTGCGTTTGTAATCGCAATAAAAATTTCGATTACGGCAGTGGAGTAACGTAGCAGTGCGTCAGGCGTCTTCCTCGCCGAGGATCAGTCGCGTGATCATGTTCGCTTCGTGGCAGGCGACCACGCCCACGCGCGGCGCCATCAGGCCGGCACCCGGTACCGGAGCCGTCTCGCCATCGCCACAGAAGTAGAAGTTCTTCGAAACGCGACGCGTGCTCACCAGGTTGGAGCTGCGGAAGCCGGCCATGCCGGACGCGCTGACGAGCTTCTTGCCCGGCAGATTCTCCAGCACCGCGTTGACGAGCATCGTCTTGTTTTCCGGCACGTCGAACGCCTCGCAGATGATGTCCTCGTTTTCGAACAGCGTCGGCACGTTCTCGTCGGTCACCTTGACGGTGTCGATGGTGATGTCCGTGAACGGGTTGATTTGGCGCAGATTGCTGCGCAGCGCCTCCGTCTTGTACTGGCCGAGGTCCTTCAGGAAATACTGCTGGCGATTCAGGTTCGTCATATCCACGCGGTCGAAGTCGATCAGATGCAGATGGCCGACGCCGATGCGGGTCAGCGCCACCGCGATGGTGGAGCCGAGGCCGCCGCAGCCGCAGATGGCCACGTGCGCCGCGTCGAGCTTGTCCTGCGTGGCGGCCGTGTGACGGTCGAGCAGGGCCGCGCGGATCTCCTCGCGGCTGATCAGGGTGGCCGGGTCGGGCTGGTTGTCGAAAGCGTGCTGGCGGGCGTCGATCTGCGCCTGCGATGCGGATGGTTCAAAAGTCATGGTTGTTCTCGTATTCTCGTTTCCGCTCGTATGGTTTGTTTCGCTGCTGTGCTCAGCCGCCCTGCACGAACGTGACGATTTCCAACGTGTCGGTGCCCTTGAGCTGCGTCTGCGCACGCTGGGCGCGCGGCACGATCTCGCCGTTGAGCTCCACGGCCACGCGGTCGGCGCGCAGACCGCGCTGCTCCACTAGTTCGGCCACGGTGATCGGCGTGGCGACGTCCTCTTCCTTGCCGTTGATGATCATTTCGGTTCCCTTCTGTATGTCAGGCCCCACGAGTGCCGTTCCCGCCGAAACGGACGTTCAGAACTGCTTTGTGGGCTTCCGAGCGTCTGCTTCCGGTGAATCGGACATTCACGGTTGGTACGAAAAAAGGGTCGCCGAAGGAACCGTACCCTATGAGGTGGTGCGCCCCTCCGTGACCCTAATCACGCGATATTCGGTTATCGCGAACGGAAATGAGATGCGCCTCGCGGCGCGAACAACCCGTCTCCTTACGGCGGCATTACCCGCATCAAGTCCTCGGTCGAAGCTCGTCGCTCCCTCTCAGCCTTTCGGCTCCCGTTCGGTTGTGCCCTCATCTTCCCGCACCCGCCCGACAACCCGCTCCGCGCTGTTTTGTGCAAGAATGGGTGGCGGATTTTGTAGCGACGGATGTGGCGACGGAAGGGAGACGGTTATGACGACCGCACGAAACATGGGCGAATTGGCGGGATTTGCGATTCCACGGCTCGGCATGGGCACGATGGCGTTGGCGATTGAGGGGCGTCCGGACCGCGATACTGCGATCCGCACGATTCACGCCGGCTTGGACGCGGGCGTGCGATATCTGGACACCGCCTGGTCGTATTACCTGCCAAGCCAACCCGGCACCGGCACCGCCGAAGACCTAGGCTACGGCGAAAAAATGGTGCGCGACGCGCTCGCCAGCTGGGACGGTCCGCGCGACGAAGTGCTGATTGCAACCAAAACCGGCTATCGCCGCACCATGGAGGCGCCGAACGTTGCCGAAAACGAGCCGGAACGCCAGCATTTGCAGGCTGTGGGCAGCCAGTACGGGTGGATGGCGGATTCGCGTCCGGAAACGATGATCTGCGACGCAAAGGAGTCGGCCGCGCACCTCGGCGTGGAGGCGCTGGACCTGCTGTACTCGCACGGCCCGGACCCGGAAGTGGCTTATGAGGACCAGGTCGGCGCGCTGAAGCAGCTGCTTGACGAGGGCGTGATCCGGTACGCGGGCATTTCCCGCGTGGACAACGCGCAGATCGACATCGCCCGCGAGATTCTCGGCGACAAGCTGATCGCCGTGCAGAACCAGTTCTCGCCCTCGCACCCCGACCCTGAGCATGCGATGGAGCACTGCGCGGAACTTGGACTCGCGTTCGTGTGCTGGAGCCCCCTCGGCGGCTTCCTCGACGCGTTCGACCAGCGCGCGTACGACCCGTTCCGCACGGTCGCCGGCAACCACGGCTGCTCCTACCAGCGCGTGGTGCTCGCCTGGGAACTGAGCCGCTACGAGCGGTTGTTCACCATCCCCAGCGCCCGCAATCCGCAGGAAATCAACGATTCCTTCGCCGCCACCGAACTGACGCTCACGCAGGATGAGCTGGCGATGCTGAACGCCTCCGTCGACGCCCGTCGCGGCTGAATTCCGCGCAATACGTACGATTGGCCGCGCCCGATTCCGCACAATAATCGCGATTCGGGCCGCGGCCTTTTTCGTGCCTTCTGTAGCTTGCTCGCTGCAAAATCGCCCTGGGAATAACTTACACTGTAAAATGTTTACACTGTAAGATATTATGACGGCGATTGCGACGGAAGGAGGTGCCGCGTGGGCTTTGAAGAGGAACTGTTCCACGAATTGGCGACCAACACATGGGACAAACGCTCGCGCATGCAGCAGGAGATGGTGAAAGGCGCGAAGGGCGAACCCTTCGCCGTGCAGGAACTCTATAGGAAAGGCCCGCTGACGCCATCGCAGCTCGCCTCTTCAATGAAAACCACCACTGGACGCGTGTCCACACTGCTGTCCGCGTTGGAGAAAAAAGGCCAGATCACACGCGAATCCGACCCCGACGATCGCCGTGTGGTGCACGTGAACCTCACCGAAGCCGGCAGGGAACGCGCCGAACGGCAGCGCGAAAGCATGCGCGAGGCGATCTGCTGGATCTTCTCGCAGATGGGGGAGCGCCGCGCGCGCGAATTCGTTGAGCTCACCGAGGAATTCACCACGTACATGTCGCTGTGCATGCCCGGCAAACCGCGCCCCACGGCGGACGAGGTCAAAGCCGCGTTCTCAGGAAACGCACAGGAAGACGCGTAGTATCTTACGCTGTAAATAATTCACAGTGTAAGTAATCGCAATCCAGTAATCGCAAAAACCGCGAAAAATCGCAAAAACTAATCGTAAGAAAACAAGCAAAACACAAAACAAGAGAAGGAACCAAGCATGCTTCGCATCGTACGATACCTCTCCAAAGCGGAGATCGGTCAGATGCTCGTCGCGCTGGTCAGCATCGTCGGTCAGATCTGGCTTGACCTGACCCTGCCGGATTATATGGCCGACATCACGCAGCTCGTCGAAACCCCCGGCAGTGAAATGCGCGACATCTGGGTGGCCGGCGGCAAAATGCTGCTCGTCTCGCTCGGCTCGGCGGCGTGCGCCGTCGTCACCGGCTTCATCGCCGCGCGCGTGGGCGCCTCGTTCAGCCAGCGCCTGCGTTCGCTCGAATTCAACAAGGTGGAAAGCTTCGGACCGGCGGAAATGAACCGTTTCTCCACCGCGTCGCTCATCACCCGCTCCACCAACGACATCACGCAGATCCAGATGTTCATCACCATGGGTCTGATGATGATCGTCAAGGCGCCGATCATGGCCGTGTGGGCTGTGTGCAAGATTGCAGGAAAGGGCTTCGATTGGACGCTCGCAACCGGCATCGCCGTGGCCATCCTGCTGGTGGTCATCGCCGTGATCATGCACTTCGTCATGCCGAAGTTCAAGGCCATGCAGCGCCTGACCGACAACATCAACCTCGTGGCGCGCGAGAACCTCACCGGCCTGCGCGTGGTGCGCGCGTACAACGCCGAGGAGTACCAGGAAGCCAAGTTCACCGAGGCCAACAAGGAACTCACCGAGACCCAGCTGTTCACCAACCGCGCCATGGCCATCATGATGCCGTTGATGAACACCGTCATGAACGGTCTGATGCTGGCCGTCTATTGGATCGGCGCGTACCTCATCGACGCTGCCGAAGCCGTCGACAAGCTCACCACCTTCTCCAACATGGTGGTGTTCTCCAGCTACTCCATCCAGGTCATCATGAGCTTCCTGCTGCTGAGCATGGTGTTCGTGCTCTGGCCGCGCGCCGACGTGTCCGCGCAGCGCGTGCTCGAAGTCATCGACACCGAGCCGATGGTCACCGACGGCACGCAGGACGCGGGCAAGCCGGGCGAGGAAGGCGAAATCGAATTCCGCAATGTGAGCTTCACTTACCCGGATTCGCGCGAGGCCATGCTCGAAGGCATCAGCTTCAGCGCCAAGAAGGGCCAGACCGTGGCATTCATCGGTTCCACCGGTTCCGGCAAATCCTCGCTGATCAACCTCGTGCCGCGATTCTACGACGCCACGCAGGGCGAGGTGCTGGTCGACGGCGTGGATGTGCGCGACTACAAGCTGAAGGCGTTGCGCGACAAGATCGGCTACGTGCCGCAGCAGTCGTTCCTGTTCAAGGGAACGATCGCCAGCAACGTCGCGTACGGAGATACGGACCGCGACGACGACACCGTGCGCCGCGCATGCGACGTCGCGCAGGCGACGGAATTCATCGACAAAAAGCAGAAGAAGTACGATTCCGGCATTTCGCAGGGCGGTTCCAACGTTTCGGGCGGGCAGAAGCAGCGTCTGTCGATCGCACGCGCCGTCTACCGTCATCCGGAAATCCTGATCTTCGACGATTCCTTCTCCGCGCTCGACTTCAAAACCGACCGTGCCGTACGTGACGCGCTCGAAAAGGAAGCGAAGGATTCCACGAAACTCATCGTCGCGCAGCGCATCGGCACCATCATGAATGCCGACCGCATCATCGTGCTCGATGACGGCAAAGTGGTCGGCCAGGGCACGCACGAGGAACTGCTCGACACGTGCGAAGTGTATCGGCAGATCGCCGAATCGCAGTTGAGCGAAGACGAACTGAAGCGCTGAAAGGGGGAGACATGCCAAGAGGAATGGGACGCGGCCGTGGGGCCGTGGAAAAGCCGAAGGACTTCGGCGGAGTGATGAAGAAGCTCGTGAAATTCTGCAGCCGGTACATTCCGGTGATGATTTTCGCGCTGGTTCTGGGCGCTGCCGGCACGGTGTGCCAGATCATCGGCCCGGACAAGCTCAAGGACATGACCAACGAGATTACGAAGGGTCTGCCGGCCATGGTGCACGGCAAGCCCGTCATGAATTCGATCGATATGGACGCGGTGTCGCGCATCGCATGGCTGCTCGTCGCGCTGTACGTCGGGTACGCGCTGCTGAGCTACCTGCAAAGCTGGCTGATGGCCAACGTCACGCAACGCACGGCACAGCAGCTGCGTGAGGCGATCAGCCAGAAAATCAATCGCCTGCCGCTGAAATATTTCGACAAAGTCAGCTACGGCGACGTGCTGAGCCGCATCACCAACGACGTCGACGCGATCGGACAGACGCTCGGCCAGTCGGTCGGCTCGCTGATCACATCGATCACGCTGTTCTTCGGCGCGCTCATCATGATGTTCTACAACAACGTGACCATGACGCTGTGCGCCATCGGCTCCGCGCTGCTCGGCCTGATCATCATGGGCGTGATCATGAAGGTGTCGCAGAAGTACTTCACCCGTCAGCAGGTGGCGCTCGGCGACGTCAACGGCCACGTCGAGGAAATGTACACCGGCCACACCGTGGTCAAGGCATACTGCGGCGAGGAACGCTCCATCGAGCAGTTCGAGAAGTACAACAAAGACCTGTACGTGTCCGGCTGGAAGAGCCAGTTCCTGTCCGGCCTGATGATGCCGATCATGAACTTCGTCGGCAACTTCGGATACGTGGTGGTGTGCGTGGTCGGCGCGGCGCTCGCCATGGACGGCAAGATCGAATTCGGCGTGATCGTGGCGTTCATGATGTACATCCGCCTGTTCACGCAGCCGCTGTCCCAGTTCGCGCAGGCGTTCCAGAACCTGCAGCGCTGCGCGGCCGCATCCGAACGCGTCTTCGGCTTCCTTGAGGAGCCGGAACTGTCCGACGAAACCGGCAAGCAGGCGCTGCTGGGCGTCGGCGCGGACGGCAAGCCGCAGCCGGTGCGCGGCGACGTGGAATTCAGCCACGTGCGCTTCGGCTACGACGCGGACAAGACCATCATCAACGACTTCTCCGCGTCCGTGAAGGCCGGCCAGAAGGTGGCTATCGTCGGCCCGACCGGCGCCGGCAAGACCACCATGGTCAACCTGCTGATGCGCTTCTACGAGATTTCCGGTGGCACGATTTCGATCGACGGCATCGACACCAAGTCCGTACCGCGTTGGAACGTGCACGACCAGTTCTCCATGGTGCTGCAGGACACGTGGGTGTTCCGTGGAACAGTGCGTGAAAACATCGCGTATTCGAAGAAGGACGTCACCGACGAGCAGATCGTGGCCGCATGCAAGGCCGTCGGCCTGCACCACTACATCATGTCGTTGCCGAACGGCTACGACACCGTGCTCGACGACAAGGCGTCGCTTTCCCAGGGCCAGCGCCAGCTGCTGACGATCGCGCGAGCGATGGTGGAGGACGCGCCGATCCTGATCCTCGACGAGGCCACCTCATCCGTCGACACCCGTACCGAAGAGCTGATCCAGAAGGCGATGGACGCGCTGACCGTGGGCCGCACGAGCTTCGTGATCGCGCACCGCCTGTCCACCATCCGCGACGCCGACATGATCCTGGTGATGAACGGCGGCGACATCGTGGAACGCGGCACGCACGAGGAACTGCTCGCCAAGGGCGGCTTCTACGCCGACATCTACAACAGCCAGTTCACGCTGGCCGAGTGAGGTTGGTGTGCTGACTCGCTAAAAAATCCGGAGGGACCACCCCTCCGGATTTTTGCGTTTTGGCTTCGGCATTTTTATTGTGTTGCGCTGACGGGACGGCGGATTTACCATTGAGGTGACTGACGTCAATCGATTGACGTATTTGAAAATCACAAAGAAAGTGGGCAGTCATGAAAAGCATCGAAATCGGCAAATCGGCAGTGGTCGCATCGCAGGCGGCGCTCGGCGTGATGCGCATGGACGCGCTGGATGCGGACGCTGCGGCAGAAGTCGTGCGTACGGCCGCCGAGCATGGAGTCAACTTCTTCGACACGGCGGACATCTACGGATTCAACGTCAACCACGACCATGCCAGCTCGCGTGTGCTCGGCCGCGCGTGGAAGGACGCCGGGCTCAAGCGCGAGGACATCTTCCTGCAGACGAAGTTCGGTATCAACATCGACTTCAGCGACCCGAACAACGTGCACGCCACCCGCTACGACTTCTCCGCGAAGCACCTCATCACGCGACTCGACGAGGAACTGGAAGCGCTCGGCACTGACTACGTGGACTTCGCGCTCCTGCACAGGCCCGACACTCTGATGGAGACCGAGGAGATCGTCGAAGCGTTCACCACCCTGCACAAGGCGGGCAAAGTACGTCACTTCGGCGTGAGCAACGTGAACCCGTGGCAGGCGGAACTGCTGCAATCCTGGCTCGGAGACGACCCGGCCATGAGGCTCGAGGCGAACCAGCTGCAGTTCGGTCTGATGCACGCGCAGATGGTCAGCGACGAGCTGATGACCAATTCCGGCGCCGAAGGCATGGTCGTGGCCAACCATTCGGACGGCCTGCTGTCCTACTCGCGACTGCGCCACATGACCATCCAGGCATGGAGCCCGTTCCAGTCCGGCACGGAATACGGCCCGTTCGTAGGCAACGAGCACTTCCCGGAGTTGAACAAGGCGCTGGACGAAAAGGCCGCCAAGTACGGCGTGAGCGCCAACGCCATCGCCACCGCATGGGTGCTCAGGCATCCGGCGAAGATTCAGATCGTGCTCGGCTCGATGAACCCCACCCGACTGGGCGAAATGCTCGACGGCGCGGACATCGACCTCGACAAGCAGGATTGGTGGGACCTGTACGTGGCCGCCGGCAACCTCATTCCGTGAGTTTTGCTTGCGATTGGCCGGTTTGCGGTCTGCGATTGGCGGGCCGCCAACCGGCCAACCTGGCAATCAGTGACCGGTCGGCAATCAGAAGAAACGGCCGGGGAAACCGGCGCTGATGGTGGCGTGACGGTCGGCGTCCAACGTGGCGCAATCGAAAACAAAAACGCTGCGCAGTTCATTCGGGTCCGCAACGAACAGCGCCGTAGCCAACCCGTCCGCCACCGCAGTCGGATAGTCGCCAAATGACGCGGATTGCACTGCAACCCAGGCGGCTTCCGTTTGTTGCACGGGCAGGCCGTCGATGGCGTTGAGCAGGTGGTGAATCGCCAGATGCGTCTGTTCGTTCACCGCCACCTCCCAATGGCGACGGCTGGGCGCGCTCGCACAGAACGCGCCATCGCCGATCAGTGCGACGCCGACCGCGCAGGACGGATCATCCGGATCCTCAAGCGCCACACGGATCGGCTTGTTCGTGCGCGCCAGCAGATCGCCGCCCGCATCAATCACAAATTCCGGGGCAGCGCTTTCGCGTTTGCTGTCTGAGGTGGAAGATTGGCATGTCGGGTTGGTCGTTTCGGCTGACTTGACATGCGATGTGCGCGAAAGTTCTGAATCGGTGAGCAATCCGCCCAGCGAATCCACCAGATAACCCTTGCCGCACGCGCCGAAATCCACATGAACCGGACTGCGTGTAACCAATGTCGTACCACTCGAACGAACCACATCACGACCCCATACGGCCCGTCCGTGCAGCGCGCCCAGGCGCTCGCCGGCGTCGGCTTCAACGGTGAAACTCAACGCGGGATCGTAACCGAGACGAATCAGGTCCTCGCCCACGCACGGGTCGATCGCACCGCGCGTGGCGGCGTGCAGCGCGTCGTACAAATCGAATAGCGGGCCGGCCCAATCGGGAAAATCGAAATGCCCGCCATGCTCCGCATTGCCGATGTGCGCAACCAGCGAATCAGCGCGAAACCGCGAAAGCGCATGCTCGTATTCATCGATGAACCGTTCCATCTCGCCGCGCAATTCCGCAGTGATCGGGTGAGGCGTCGAAATCAACAACCCCGTGCCGAGCGCCTTGGGGAACGCGGTGGTATACGGCATGCGCTGTGCGAGCGGTGCAATGGAGTCCATACCACGATGCTAGCGCGTGCCCGGCTTGGCGTAGTTCGTGCCTGGGGCTGGCGGGCGCGCGGGATTTTGCGTGCGGTCGAGGCGCGGGCGTCACCGAGGATGGTATACGCATTGTCAACGCCATTGATTGGCTGTTGGGTGATTGAGCCAATTGAGACGCGTATCTCGCTTATAGATGGCGGATTCCGGGGTTCGCCCGGTGCTATCTCGCTTATAGATGGCGGGTCTCGGCGGAGAAACGAACCTAGGGGGCATCTTTTCGCCCCTCTAACCCTTGTATTTTGCAAAGGGGCCGCCATCTATAAGCGAGATACCAACTGTCACCCCGCCAAATCCGCCACTCATAAGCGAGATGTTTTTTCGTGGGTGTGGCATGAGGCATCGCCTTATTTTGATACCCCCGTAGCTTTGTATGGTTACGATTATGCTAATCGTGATTATGCAAGTCGCGATTATACAAACTGACGCTTTGGCATGGAGTTCGCTTCACGTTTTCGGGCGGACGGGGGTGTTGCGGAACGGCGGTGAGCGTCACAATGTGAGACGACACGCGGAAAACGGGAAAAATAAAAACGGCGGAATTCCAACGTTTTTTCATGCGCGATACAACAAGACCAATTAAAAATCAAGACTGTTATTCAAAAAACTTTCGTTCTATCTTGGCTTCCGATGCGCGCTTCGTACGTCGGGTACGTCGGGGAAAGCGCGCCGAAAAGATCTGCGGAAGGAAGGTTCGACCCATGTCATCTCGCGTCGCGCAGCGCCACGCAGCCGGTTCCTACGATTCGTGCGATTCGCGCGTCTCGGCTTCCGGCCGTCTCGCCGCGCTCGTCGCCGCGCTGATGATCGCGCTCGCCACGCTGTTCGCCGGCACCGCGATGCCGCAGCAGGCGTCCGCCGCCGACGACAGCCAAACGAATTTCGATTCCTGGACCGCCGCCGCGCAGAACATCGCCAAGCAGCTCGCCACCGCCGAAAAGGACTACAACGACGGCGATTACGGCCAGGCCGGCACCGGCTTCCAGACCGCGCATTGGATCGGCTACGACGCCTCCAACTTCTCGAAGGCCGTCAACGACACCATTTCCGCCGACAAGCAGCAGGCGCTGCTCACACAGTTCACCGACTTGGAAGGCCTCGCCTACCAGCAGGGCCAGGGCGGCGCGATCGCCGGCAAAATCGATGCGCTGAACGCGGACCTCACCGCCACCGCGCAGACGCTCGATGGCAACGCGAACCTCGCCGACCCCAAAACCTACGCGAAGCAGCGCGCCGAACAGACCGCCGCGGAACGTAAGAAGCTCGACGCGGCCAAAAAGAACTCCTCCAAAGGCAAAGGCGACCGCACGTGGGGCGAAGTCGCCAGCGAAATGAACGTCATCCTCGACAAAGCCTACAAAGCCGCCGTCTCCGGCAAGGGCGCGGAAGGCTCCAGCCTCGTCAACAACGCGTACTACCAGTACTACGAGAAGCTCGGCTTCGAAAAGAACGTGATGAACGCCATCTCCGGCGACCGCGTCTCGCAGGTCGAATACCAGTTCAAAATGACCCGCAAAACCATGCGCGACGGCAGTTCCGACAAGGAAATCAAGAAGCTCGTCGACGACCTGAAAAGCTGGCTCGTCGAAGACGCGGCCACCCTCGACGGTGGCGCGGCCGGCAACGTCAACGCCTTCACCAAAGCCATCACCAGCTCCGCCGGACAGGCGTTCCTCATCCTGATCCGTGAGGGCCTCGAAGCGCTGCTGGTGGTGGCCGCCGTGGTGGCCTACCTCGTCAAATCCGGCAACCGGCGCTTCACCAAGTGGATCTACCTGGGCGTGCTCGCCGGTCTCGCCGGTTCCGGCCTGATCGCCGTGCTCTTCACGTTCCTGTTCGGAGGCTCCGGCCCGATTCAGGAAATCTCCGAAGGCGTGTGCGCGCTGATCGCCATGCTCATGCTGCTGTGGACCAGCAACTGGATGCTCAACAAAAGTTCCGTGGAAGCGTGGAACCGTTACATCCGCACCAAAACCGAGTCCGCCGTGGCCGACGCGCAAAACAAAGTCGCCGCCGGCGAAGGCGTGGGCCTGGGTATGGTCGTTTCGCTCGCCATGCTGAGCTTCCTAGCCGTGTTCCGTGAAGGCGCCGAAACCGTCATCTTCTACGAATCGATCTACTCGATGAGTCGCGACGCGCAAGGCATGTGGATCGGCGGCATCGCCGCGGGCGTGGTGCTGCTCGTCATCTTCCTCGTGCTGCGCTTCACCTCCGTAAAGATTCCGATTGGCCCGTTCTTCCTCGTTACGTCGATCCTGATGGCCGTGCTGGTCGTCATCTTCGCCGGCGGTGGCATCCACGCGCTCATCGAAGGTGACCTGATCGACGGCCACTACCTGTCCAGCGTGCCCACAAACGACTGGATCGGCCTGTATCCGTACGTCGAATGCCTTGCGGCACAAGCGATCGCGGCGATTGCCGTACTCGCGCTGTTCGCCGTCGGCTTCGCACGCAAACGCAAGTTGCGCACGCCTGACAATCGCAAGTAATACGCAAATTTTCCGAGATTTACCGATATTTTTTCCACATCCAACAACAAAGGAAAGAGAAATGAAGAACAAGAAGATCGCCGCTCTGCTCGGCATCCTGCTGGCCGGCTCCATGGCCTTCTCCCTGTCCGCATGCGGCAATTCCAACGATTCCGCCGCTTCGGACAAGTCCAGCGCCTCCGCGTCGGCTTCGAAGGCCGACGACTCCAGCAAGGACGATTCCAGCGATTCCGCCGGTTTCGAAGAGATCCAGGTCGATGAGAAGCACTCCGACCAGGAATGCGGCCCGCTGACCGTCAACGCCGTCTACTTCCAGCCGATCGACATGGAACCGTCCGGCATGGGCCTCAAGGCCGCCGATGCGAGCTTCCACCTCGAAGCCGACATCCATGCCAACCAGAAGGGCACCGAACTCGGCTACGGCAAGGGCGATTTCGTGCCGGACCTGACCGTCAACTACGACATCATCGACAAGACCTCCAACGCGTCCGTCGCCTCCGGAACCTTCATGCAGATGAACGCCTCCGACGGCCCGCACTACGGCGCCAACGTCAAGCTCGACAAGGCCGGCGCGTACAAGCTCGTGCTGAAGATCGAATCCCCGGAGAAGAAGGGCTGGATGCTGCACGTCGATCCGGAGACGGGTGTGAAGGGACGCTTCTGGACGGAACCGATCGAGGTCACCTTCCCGGACTGGAACTATACGCCGCAGGAGTGGTGATCTCCTAGCGTAGCCCGTTCGCGGTTTCGGTATGCATTACCCGACACACTCAAGGCCGTTCGGCCAAGCTTACGGTCGGGCAATGCATACCGAAACCGCTCTCTCGCGTTTAGGGGGATGGATTCACCTCTGCGATTGTGGAGGGGGTCCGGGAAATCCTCGCATTTTAGGGGAGGGATGAGAGGGGTGGGACTCTTTGGGATGGGGCGGAATGGGAATCGTTGGGCTCTTTGAGTTGGGTTTTTGGATGAAAGGATTTTGGGATGCTGCTGCAGTTTGTGACGGTGTTGCAGGGGGTGTTGGCGCCGGCGCTGCTCGTCATGGCGTTGAGCGTCATGCTCACCGTCGGTGAGGGGCGTGACAAGCCTCTGAGCGCGTACTGGCGGCTGGCCGGTTTCGTTGTTGGATTCGCCGGCGCAGTCGTATTCGCCGCGCTGCGCGCCACCGCCGTCATCACGCAACGCACGTTCGTCAACTATCCGACCCTGTGGTGCTGCGTGATCCTCGACGTGGCCGTGTTCGTCATCGTCCTGTTCGCCCGCCGCATCACCGCCGACTGGCACAACCACCGCGCGCTGCTCGACATCGTGAATCTCGTTGCGGCGCTTGCGATCGCGGCCACCACCTTTCGTGCGCTGCCCGACGTGATTCTGCGACTGACGATCTTCGTCGAGCCGGGCGATCCCATCTTCACTTCCGACATGCTGTTGCGCGCGCTCGGCTTCGCTTTGGGCGCGGCCGTCGCAATCATCGCCGCGCTTATCTTCCGCACGATGCGTTCCACCGCCGTCCGCTGGTCGTTCACGACGGCGGTGCTGCTGTTGGTCGCGCTGTTGTTCGCACAGCATTTCACCGACCTTGCGCAGATCCTCCAATCCAAACGCATCGTCAGCTTCCCGACCGCCGCCTTCCTCGCGCTCGTGTGGGGCATCAACCATCAGCGCAGCCTGACCATCGCAATGGCGCTCGTCTTCGCCATTCCGGCAATCGCCAGCATCGTCATGGGCTTCAAAGTCAAGCCGACCGGCGCCAACGAGGCGATCGCACGCACGCATATCGCGTTCCGCCGCCGCGCGAAAGCGGCCGGCGCGTTCAGCCTGGTCGCCATGATCTGCGTCACCGTGGCCCTGACGTACGGCGTCGCGCAAACGCAGAAAGTCGTCACGCTGTCGCCGCCGGAAGACTACTCGCTCGCCGACGGCGTGGCCACCATCAAATTCAGCCAGATTTCCGACGGCCACCTGCACCGCTTCGAATACCGCGCGAAGGACGGCACCTCCATGCGATTCATCATCATCAAGAAGAACGGCGGCGCGTACGGCGTCGGCCTCGACGCGTGCGACAACTGCGGCGACGCCGGCTACTACGAGAAGGACGGCAAAATCATCTGCAAGAAGTGCGATGTGGCCATCAACCTCGCCACCATCGGCTTCAAAGGCGGCTGCAACCCGATACCGTTCGACTACCAGGTCAAGCCGGGCAAAATCGTCATCCAAACGTCCACGCTCGACGCGCTGTCGAGCCATTTCCAGTGAGCGCCGAGAAAGGTAAGGGGGTGCCATGTTCTTCCTGAAAATGATTTCTCGCTCGTTCAGCCGGCAGTTCAAACGCCGTCTGCTCATCGCCGTCACCGTGTGCCTGTCCGCCACCGTCAGCGTGGCCATGCTCGGCGTGGTGTTCGACGTGGGCGACAAGCTCAACGCGGAGCTGAGCACGTACGGTTCGAATATCGTCGTGCAGCCGAAGTCCGATGCTGTGGTGAGCGATTTGTACAATACCGGCGATTCTGCTGGCTCGGCTTCGGGTAGTTCGTCCGGTTCGGACGGGGGTTCCACTTCCGACGGCTCGGCTGCGGCGGACAGCGCCGACCCGACCGCGTTTCTGAAGGAGTCGGACGCGCAGAAGATCAAGACCATCTTCTGGGCGTTCAACATCACCAATTTTGCGCCGGAATTGAACATCCACGCGGATGCGGGGTGTGTCGGTTCGGGGGCTGGTTCGGCTGGCTCTGCTGGAACGGCTGGTGCGTCAGGTGCGGCTGCTTCCGCGGCGAAATGCAAGGCGACCAACGTGCCGATCGTGGGCACGTGGTTCGCGAAAACCCTGCACATGGACTCCGGCGAGTCCACCGTGGCCGGCATGAACGGCATGCGCTCATGGTGGAAAATCAACGGAACCTGGCCGAAAGACGACAGCGAGCAGGCGATGGTCGGCAGCGCGCTCGCCGCGAAACTGGGCATGAACGTCGGTGACAGCGTCACGCTCGACAAGACGATCGCCGTCGGTGCGGCCGACAATACGAACGGAGGTACCGGGAAAACCGGCAAATCCTCCACCGAACGCAATCGCGTGAAAGTGAAAATCGTCGGCATCTTCGATTCGGGCGATTCCGACAACAGCGCCATTTATATGCCGTCCATCGCCGCGCAAACGCTTGCGAATCTGCCGAATTCCATCGATAAGATTGAAGTCAAGGCGCTCACCACGCCCGACAACGACCTCGCGCGCAAGGCGTCGAAGAATCCGAACGCGCTCACGCAGGACGAGTGGGAGACGTGGTATTGCACCGCGTATCCGTCGTCGATCGCGTACCAGATCGAAGAGGTGCTGCCGGGCGCGGTGGCCAAGCAGGTGCGCCAGGTGGCCGCGCTGCAGGGCGATGTGCTGAACAAGACGCAGGCGGTGATGGTGCTGATGACCGTGCTGTCGCTGGTTGCCGCCGCGATCGCCGTGGCGAACCTGATGGCCGCGTCGATTGGCGAACGCGGTTCGGAATTGGCGCTGTTGAAGGCGATCGGCGCCACGGACGGCGCGGTTTCGCGCCTTATGCTCGCCGAAACGGCGGTGATTTCGCTGGTTGGTGCGATTGCCGGCGCGCTGCTTGGCTCGGGCGTTGCGCAGATCGTGGGGCACGTGGTGTTCGGCTCGGGCATCACCATGCGTCCGATGGTGTTCGTGTTGGTTTTCGTGTTGCTGGCGGTCACTGTGCTCGTGGCCTCGCTTTCGTCGATTCGGGCGATTCTGGGCTTGCGTCCGGCGGAGGTGCTGCATGGTAGGTGAGTTGTGCTTGGCTTTCGTAGGGGGTGTGCGATGACGAATCGCAAGATGTTCTTCACCATGCTGTGGGGCGCGGTGTTCCGCCGTCGCTCCCGTGCGATGATGGCCGTGATCGCGTCGCTCGTCGGCGCGGCCACGCTGTTCTGCCTTGCATCCGTGTGCGTCGCGGTGCCGCAGCAGATGAACGAGGAAATGCGCGCGTACGGCGCGAACCTGATCGTCACGCCCGCGTCCGCAACGGGCAAATCGCAAGGCATCGATACTGCAACCGTACGCAACGTGACGGCGCTCATCGGCGCCGGACACAGCGTGAAATCAGCCGCATACCGGTATGAGAGCGTGCGCATCAATTCCGCGCCGTACACCATCGCCGGCGTGGACGTGAAAGCCGTCCGCGCGCTCAATCGCCATTGGAACGTGACGGGCGATTGGCCCGGCTCGGGCAACGTGATGGTCGGCCGCGACGTCGCCGACGCGCTCGGCGTGAAGGTCGGCAGCCGTGTCACCATCGGTTACCGCGCCGCCGACGCGTCTGCTTCAGCGTCTTCTTCCGCGTCCGCAAAATCCGATTCGGACGAATCAACTGAAACGGCAGAATCGTCCGCGCAGGGCACGCAGAGTACGCAAACTACGCAAGGCGAACAGACCACGCAAGCCACGGAAAACGGCCGCGTCTCGTCCGACATCATGGATAACAACGGCACCGAATTCCGTATCGCCGGCATCGTCGACACCGGCGGCAACGAGGATTCCATCATCTACGCCACCACCGCGGACGTGGCCAAACTCGCCGGTTCCAAGCGCGGCGCCGACGTGGTCGAATACTCCGTGAACGCCATGGGCGACGAGCTCAACGACATCGTCAACAACATCAATCGCAGTGCCGACAAAAACCCGAACAGCGCCGTCAAAGCGCAGACCGTCACCAGAATCACCTCGTCCGACACCCGCATCATCGCCATGCTGCAGACCCTGTTCTGGATTGTCTCGCTCGTCGTGCTCGTGCTGACGCTCGTCGGCGTGGGCACCACCATCAGCTCCATTGTGAGCCAGCGTCGCAACGAAATCGGCCTGCGCAAGGCCCTCGGCGCCGATTCACGCGCCATCGGCGTCGAATTCTACGTGGAATCCGGCATCTACGGCTTGATCGGCGGTCTGCTCGGCACTGCTATCGGCTATGTGCTGGCGCGTGTGCTGTGCTCCACCGTTTTCGGCCGTGCGCTCGGCCTCAACTGGCTGCTTTGCGTTGGATCGCTGTTGCTTTCCGTGGCGATCGCCGTCATCGCCTCCATTCCGCCGGTCCGCCGCGCCACCCGTATCGACCCCGCCATCGTTTTGAGGGAGGAATAATCATGGACAACGAACATATGCTGCTGGAACTCGACCACATTTCCAAGATTTACGGCGATCTGCACGCCGTCGACGACCTGAGTCTGACCGTTCCGCAAGGGCAATGGCTGGCGATTGTCGGCTCGTCCGGTTCCGGCAAAACCACGCTGATGAACATGATCGGCTGCATGGATACGCCGTCGAAGGGTTCCGTCATGCTTGAAGGCCGGCGATTGGAGGATTTGAACGCCCGCCAGCTCGCCGACGTGCGCAAGAACATGATAGGACTAGTGTTCCAAAAGTTTTACCTCGTGCCTCATCTGACGGCGGTGGAGAACGTGATGGTGGCGCAATACTACCATTCCGTGGTCGACGAGAAGCAGGCGATGGAAGCGCTGGAACGAGTGGGATTGAAGGAGCGTGCGCATCACCTGCCCGGCCAGCTGTCCGGCGGTGAGCAGCAGCGCGTGTGCATCGCCCGAGCGCTCATCAACTGCCCGAAGCTGATTCTCGCCGACGAGCCGACCGGCAATCTCGATGAGAGGAATGAGAAGATCGTGCTCGACCTGTTCCGTCAGCTGCACGAGCAGGGCACTACGATCATCGTCGTGACGCACGATGCGCTCGTCGCCTCCTGCGCACAACGCGAAATCATGCTCAACCATGGTGTGCTCGTCGGTGAACAGTGGAATGACGAGGAGGCGAAACGTGCGTACGAGGCGGCCGGTGGCAAGCCTGCGCACACCGGTTCCGCCGAGGAAGGCGCACAGAACGGCGGTGTCGCGATTTTGTTCGTCGACCCTACGAAGGCCGCAAAAACCGGAGATACGGACGCGGACGGCACGGAAGGGGAGCAGGCATGAGCACCGCACAATCGAACGCAGTCAAAGTCATCGCGCTATCCGCGGCGAGCATCGCGCTGCTGTCGGCATGCGGCGAGCCGAAAGCCACGCCGATGGACGACGAATACGCCGGCAATTCCGGCGAAAGCGTGCAATCGCAGGAAAATAAGTCGAAAACCGACGGCAAGGCGGCTGACAATACGGCCGGCGGCGACGCCACCACCAAAAACCATGCCGATGACGCGAATTCCACGACGTCCAGCAAGCAGGACACCGGCAACTACGCGGATGGCGATTATTCGGTCAACGGCCAGTACGGCCCGGTCGGCGAGGACACCATCGACGTGCAACTGACCGTCAAAGACCAGAACGTGACGGCCGTGAAGATCGTCGGCCATCCGTTCACGTCCATCTCCAAAAAGCATCAGAACGACTTCGCCAAAGCCGTGCCGGACGCGGTGGTCGGCAAGCCGTTGAAGGACCTTAAAGTAGACAAGCTCGCCGGCGCCAGCTGGACCTCCGAAGCCTTCAACAAGGCGTTGGAAGTGGCGCGTCAGGAAGCGTCAATCCAATAGCCCATTCCTTCTGAAACCGACACGGCATGCCCGTCTTGCGTCGGTGCGGACGGTTTTCCTGTGGTTACCGTGCGGATTCGGCGCATACGTTCGGCCAGAGCAACGTGGCCATGTTCTCGGCCCAGGAATCAGACTTGCGTTCCTTGCCGGATTGCCGTTCCCCTCCGGCTTCCTGTCCCGCCAACGCTTTGCAAGCCAGCATGGAACCCAGCACCGTGCTGAACAGGAACGTGTAGTCCAAACGGTTTTGAAACACTCCGTCGGCGATGCCACGTTCCATGAACCCCACGAACCGTTCTTCGGCCGGCGCTAGAACTTGTGCTGCGATCGCCTTCAGCGTGGCGTTGTCGGAAGACAACACCACGCCCACGGCTTTCAATCCGAGTTCGCTGTCGAAGCAGTCCTGGATGCGTCGCAGCATGGTGGCCAGTCCGCTCCGCGACGGCTTCAAATCGTTGAAATTCGGTAGTCCGGCAACTTCCGGTTGGATGCGTTGCAATAAATCGTCGGCGTTTCGGTAGCGTCGGTAGATTGTGGTCTTTGCTACCCCTGAACGTCGTGCGACCTCTTCGATGGTCACCGCTCCGATACCATCGGAAATCACTATCCCCAATGTGGCTTTCATGATTTTGCGGTCGGTTTGCTCCCGTAATCGCTCACGTCGGCCACGTGCTGTGCCGACGTCTTCCTGCGTGGTTTTTTGCACCGTCTTCCGCGTGCCCTCTTGCGTGGTTCCGCCCATCATGCCGCGATCACTTTCGTGCTTTCCAGCTTGCTTACGTACCAATGGTTGAACTTGACCAGTGGAATGCGCAGTAGCAGGCCTATCAGCAGCAGCGGCGGAATGAACAGCAGTAGCGCGCCAATCGCAAACCAGTAATCGTTACTGTAGATTCCGCCGATCGCCGCGCGCATTGCTGTGATTGAATGCGTCGCAGGCAGGAACGGGCTGATGCCGCTGATGATTTTCGGCAGCACGGCCAGCGGATATGCGCCGTTCGCTCCGGAGATCTGCATGACGAGAAACAGCACGCCGATGGCTTTGCCGACGTTGCCGAAGCTGGCCACGAGCGTGTAGATGAAGAACGAGAACACTAGGCTGCTCACCCAGCCGGACAGCATGAACAGCAGCGGATGCACCGCCTGGACATGGAGGAACAGCAGACTGCCTCCCAAGGAGAACGTGCTCTGCAATAGTCCGATCACGCCGAACACACCGTAATGTCCGAGAAACAGCTGATGCGGTTTCGGGTCGCCGAGTTCCTTGCGCACCTTACGCGAGACGGTGGTCTTGAGCGTCACTGCCATGAGCAGCGAACCGACCCACAGCGGCAGGATCGTGTAGAACGGTGCCATCTGCGAACCGAAGTTCTTGACTGGGAACACCGCGTTGCGTTTCACTTTTACAGGGGCTGCAAGCGCGGCGGCCAACGAGTCGGTATTATCGCTGAGCACATCTTTGACGGCGCTCATATCGCCGCTGTTCAGCGCATCGGTCAATGTTCCTGTGAATGCGCCCAGTTTTTTGCCCGCGCCGGCCAGACTATCGGCGGTGGAATCCAACACGCTGCTGATGGCGGTCAGATTCTTATCCGCGGTCTTGGTGGTGCCGTTCAGATTGCCCAGCGCGCCTTTCAGATCGGCCGCTGTGGCATTGAGCGCGGTGGTGGTGCTGGTAATGGACGTGGCGATATCGTCAAGTTGCGGTTTCAGTTGGCTCTCATAGTCGGTTTTGATGCCACTGACGGACGTTGCCGCCTGCTGCGCCAGTTTCTTGATCTCCGCACGTTCGGCCGTGGTATCGCTTACTTTGGCGTCGATGTTGTCGGCGCTGCCATTCAGCGCCGATGCTAGGTCGTTGAGCTGTGTGATGGTGGTGCCGACGTTGGTTTTGAGATGGTCGATGGCGTTCCTCACCGCTTCCGGCAGCTTTTCGTTTGCGCTGAGCGCGTCGAGCGAATCATAGATCTGCTGGTAGCTTTGCGCCTGCTTGCTGATGTTCGTGGCCTGGTTGCGTAATGCGTTGGCGGTGTTGCCGGCCTGCGTGCCCGCATTGCCGAATAGGCTGTCCACATCTGCTTCCATGGCTGTGAAGCTGTTGGCGGAATCAGTCAGAGCCGTGCCCAGCGCGGTGGTGCCGGTCTTCAACGCGCCCGTCAGATCCTCCACGCCGCTGCCGGCTTGCTTGAGTGTTGTTCCTGCGCTTTTCGCATTGCCGCTGACATTGGCGATCAGACCGTCGGAGGACTCAAGCAGATGCCGTGCGCTTTGTGTCAGCGTGCTGAACGTGCGGAGCGTTCCGGAAGCGTCGGTGAGCGTTTCCGCGAAGTCGCTGATATTGCCGTTGAACTGCGTGAGTTGTTCCTGCGCGGCTGGCTTGTCGAGTTGGTTGGCGAGTTGCGATGCCACACTCAGCGCGGTGCTGGTCAGTGTTTCGGAGAACGTCTCGTTGACCTGCGCGCTGACCGTATCGGCGCCTTGGCCTGTGATCTTCGGAGCCAAGGCGTTCTTCTTTTCATTGTTGTAGTAGGCGATTTCGGCGTGGTCGCCATCGGATGCGAAGAACGTCATCATACGGGTGCTGAAGTTCTTCGGAATCACCACAGCTGCGTAATATTCGCCGGATTTGGTGCCGTTGATGGCTTCTTTTTTGGTGGTGAAGGTCCAGTCGAGCTGATCGTTGGAACGCAGCGTGTTAACCACTTGGTCGCCGATGTTGATCTTCACTGGAATGAGGTCGGACCGGTATCCGTCGTCCTCATTGGCTACGGCGAATTTCAGATTGCCGGTATTGGCGAACGGGTCCCAGCTGGCGGCCACGTTGAACCATGTGAAGATGCCGGGGATCACAACGAGTCCGATGACGATGATAATGGAGACGACGTTGCTGGTGATTCGCCGGATGTCGCCGACGAACAGTTTCCAGATGGTTTTCATGCGTTGCTCCTTTCCTCGGTGTTTTCGGTTGTCTCGGTTGTCTCGGCGGTCTCGGTAGTCTCGGTGGTGTCCGTGGCGGCATCGTTCGCGGCGGCGCTTGGACCGGTCGTCTGCATTTTCTGCATTTTCTGCACCAGTATGGCGATTCCGTCATCTTCATTGTGGTTGACGCCCGTCACGTTTTCCGTCGTTTCTTTGATGACGCTGGTATTGCGATTATCGGATGTCGTGCGTTTGCCGCTGGTGCGTTTTCGCGTTTTGCGCAGCAGTCTGTTCCGCCGTTCCTGTTGCGCCCGCTTTTTGCGACGGATGCGTGCCGCTTGGCGCTCCACCAGCATGGATTGGATCGATTCATCGCTCAAATGGCCGAGCTCCACTTGACGGTTCAGATTATCGCGCATGTATTCGATGACCATGAGGAAGCCCATGATGAGCAGAATCCAGACGACCCACGTGGCCAGTACCACCACTTTCTCTCCGTTGGTGAACGAGAACACCGCCGCCAGAGTTACCGGAACTACGAATCCGATCACCAGAGCTCCGCGCTTGAGTTTCGGGTACAGTTCCGCGAACCGACTTGCGCGTTCCTCGATCACCTCGCGGTAACCGCCTTTGTCGGCCAGCACCTGAATGGCTTGGGACATGTTGTATCCGCGTTCCGGAAGCTCCACTTCCTCGCCGATAATCATGTCGCTTTCCTTGATTTCGCGGGCGAAGAGTCGGTTGAGGTTGACCAACAGAGGACGGACCGCCAGACCGATGGCGAACGCCATGGCGGCAAACAGCAGCAGCGTGCCGATCGCCTTGGTCCAATGGCCGTCGTAGAAGCCGGCGATGGTCTCGCGGAATGCGTCTATCGAATAGCTGAATGGCACGAACGGATAGACCATGCGGAAGAATTTCGGCATCATCTCGATCGGATACAGGCCGGAAGCGCCTGGAATCTGCACGATCACCAACGCCACGCACAGGCCCTTGCCGATGTGCATGAACGTGGTGGACAGCGCGTACGTGATGCTCAGATATACCAGCGATGTGATCATGCCGGTCAGTATGAACAGTGGCGCGCAAGCCGTCTGCACGCCGAGTATCAGATCGCCAACGGTGCAGATCGCGCCTTGAATGACGCCCATCGTGCCGAGCAACAGGTATCGGGCCAGATACTTTTCGGTTGCGGTCGGATCGAGACCCTCAAGCCCCTCGTCGTCCACCTCCACTTTGTAGATCACCACAAAGGCGAACGCGCCCACCCACAGTGCCAGATTGGTCATCAGCGGAGCCATGCCGGAGCCGTAGGAGTTGACGGGATACACGTTCTTCGTGTCGATTACGGTCGGGGACTCCATGAACGAGGCGATCTTATCCGCGTCAAGCGAGCCGCTGCCGGTCAACGATGCGAGCAGATCCGCAGTGCCCAGCGCCTTCAGGTCGGTGCTGACGGTGGTGAGCTTCGTCTCCATCTTCGCCAGCTGCTGGTCGGTTTGCTCAAGGCCGATGCGGGTGTCTGACGCCACTTGGTCGAGTTGGTCGAGCACGATGTTGGTTTGCCTGACCACGCTGTCCTGGCTGGTCACGGTGCCGGCAAGTGTTCCGGCCGTCCCAGCCAGCGAGCCCAGCGCGGAATTCAGTCGCGGCAGTGCGCCTGAATTGATGGCGTTGCGCGCCATGCCTGCGCTTTTGAGCGAGTTCTGCGTGCCTATGTTGAAATCGGTGGACAGTTTGGATACGCTGCCGGCTGTGGCCTGTGTGTTCTCGCTCAGGGTTTTGAGGTCGGCGAGTGTTCCGGCTGCCGTGTTGTTGGTATTCTCCAGTTTGCTGATGATTTGCTGGTATTGCGCGTTGTCGCTGGCGGATTTGAGCTTCTCGAGCAGTTTCGCATTGCTGTCGGTGATGTTTTGCATGCCGGTCACCGCCTGCTGCGCCGATCCACTTGCCGCGGATACCGCCGACGAGATCTGGTTGATGCTGGCTGTGGATTGCGCCGTCGCTTGGGAAACAAGTCCGGATCCGGTTTCCAGCGCGCTGTTGGCGTTGGACGAAAGCGTGTTGAGCTGGGTTTGCGCTGTGCCGATGGCGGTGGATGCGCCTGCTAGTCCTCTGCCTGCGCTCGCCGCGGCCAGCTGCACGTCGTTCAGGGCATTGCGTGCTGCTTTTGTCTGCTGTGGCACATTGGCTAACTGGGTGTCGAGATCCGCGATTGCGGAGCGGATCGTGCCTACGTTCCGCTTGGTGTTGTCGAGTTCGCCGATGGTTTCGTTGGCGATGGTGTTGGTGTTGCCGCTGATGGTGCCGTTGGCCGAGTTGACGGCTTTGACGAGCACGTCGCTGACGGTGGAGACGAAGGTGTTGTTGACGGTGCGGTCGACCACGGTCGCGCCTTGGTCGGTGATTTTCGGCGAAATCGGACTCGCCTTCTCGTTCACGTAATATTCGAGCGTGGGGCGATGCTTGCTGTTGGTGACGACGTTGGCCAGATCTTCGCTGAAGTCGGAAGGGATGACGATTGCGGCGTAGCAGTCGCCCGACTCCACCGCTTCCATCGCGTTGGCTTTGCCCATGAACTCCCAGCCGAGCTGGTCGTTGCTCTTCAGCGTGCCTTCGATTTGATCGCCGAGATTGACTTTGCCAAGCAGCGCGTTGTCTGTGCCTTCGTCCATGTTGGCCACGGCCACTTTGATGCTGTCCGTGTTGCCATAGGGATTCCAGAACCCGTAGATGTTGAACCATGCGTATAGCGGGGGAATGAGAATCAGGCCGATCATAATCACCCACGCGGCGGGTACGGTGACCAATCGTTTGAAGTCACGGCGCAGGATCTGCAGTACGTTGTGCATTGTCTCTCCGGTTTGGCGAATCAATTCCCTTATATGGCGATACGTGTTCCGTAGCGCTACGCGGTTCGTATCGTATACCGTGCTCTTGGACAATCGCCATCGCGTTTCATGGATGACGGAAATCGGGTCGAGTACTGCGGCAAAGCCTCGGCAAAACCATCGCCGGCTGACGTAGCCCCTTCCGCTCACGTCCGTGACAAATCGCCATTTCTGTATGTCCGTGAGCGAAAGGTGGTAATAAATCGCTATTTTCCGTCCGTATTTATACCCCCATTCGCTCACGATGCGCTATACATCGCCATTTCTTGCGGACGTGAGCGAAAGGTGGTGTGCGAATGGCGATTGCAGCCAGCTGACGTCCCCCTCTTTTGCTCGCGTCCGCCAATAATCGCACCTGAACCGCTTTTCTTGCGGCGGATATTGCCTACGTTTGGTAGCGTGGGCTGAAGGAAGGAGCGGCATATGAGCGAAACCGCACAATCTGAATCACGATCCGAGGATTCCGCCGCGGGCAAGACGGATGGAGAAATCAAGGCGATTGCCGCCGAAACCGAAATCGCGGCTATCGAAGAAGGCGGAAAGCAGTGCACTGGCGAAGTCGGCAATCCCGCTGACCGTCGTCTGCCGTTAATCGTTCGCATTTACGGCATCGTCATGCTTATTGAAGGCGTGGTGACGCTGCCGATCATCGTGCTGTCGTGCCTGTACGTCGTGCAGGCCGTGCTTTCCGGCGATATGACGTTCGACGCGCTGAGCCTCACCACGATTCTGTCGGCGATTCACGCGGTCGTGCTGATGGTCACCACCGCGTGCCTGACGGTGTTCGGCGTGCTGCTTTTCAGGAACAAACGCCGGCACATCGCGCAATGGACGTACCTGCTGATTCCGCTTACGCTCGCCGAAGGCCTGCTGTCGCTGGCGTTGAAGGGGCTTGGCCTGAACCTTGTCAGCCCGGCTGTCCAGCTTGTCGTGCTGATCGCCCTGCACATCACCGCCGACCCATCGCTGCGGGAGGAGCGCCGGCTGCAGTTCGCGTTGCGGCGCATGGACGCCCGCAGCGCGTATGAGAACGCCGCCTCCCAAGGCATGGCCGGCCGCGACCTGACCGGCAAAGGCTATATTTCGCTGGATTTCTTCAATCTGTTCTGGCTGTTCACCATTGGTTGTGTGTTCGGTTTGGTGATCGAAACCATCTACCATTTCATCCTGTTCGGCGAATACCAGGACCGTGCGGGCTTCCTATGGGGGCCGTTCTCGCCCATCTATGGTTTCGGCGTGGTGATCGTCACCGTGTTGCTCAACCATTTGTGGCAGTCGAATTGGTTGCTGATTTTCTGCTCAAGCGCGGTGATCGGTGGCGCGTTCGAATATTTCACCAGCTGGTTCATGCAGGCCGCGTTCGGTATTCGCGCATGGGATTACACGGGGCAATGGCTTTCGATTGACGGGCGTACATCCGGCAAATACATGTTCTTCTGGGGCGTCCTTGGCTTGGTTTGGGTCAAGTTGATTCTGCCGCGATTATTGCGATTGATCCAGCGTATTCCGTGGAAGATTCGCTATTCGTTGACGCTGGTCTGTTTCATACTCATTTTCGTCGATGGCGTGATGACGCTGATGGCGCTTGACGCTTGGTATTCCCGCATGGCTGGGGTTGCGCAGAATTCGCCCGTTTCGCAGTTCTTCGCCACGTATTTCAATGACGATTTCATGGCCCACCGATTCCAGACCATGAAGATCGACCCGTCCACTGCCGGTCGTATGTAGGCTGGTTTTTGCGTTTTGCGGGTTTTGCTAAGCGGCTGGTCGGGCGATGTTCCGGCTGGCCGCTTTGCTTTGGGTGGCTGATTTTGAACGATTTCGGACGATTGCAGTGGGGTTTTGTTGCGGGTTTTGCCGCGGGGGATTTGATTCTTCCGGATTATTGCCGTTTGGGATTCGTGCCTTCCGGCTGTCTGGATGCTTGACTGCTGTTGCCGCGCCTACGCCGCGATGCTTTGCGCCAGCTGGCGGATGAGGTCGGGGCGATGTCCGCTCCATGAGGAATTCGGTGAGATGACGACCGGAATTTGCTTGAAGCCGGCGTCCTTGATCTGTTCGAATGTGGACGGATTCTGCGTCAAATCGACCGCCACGTACCGCACTCCCAGTTTGGAAAGCTCTTGTTCGGTGGCCTCGCATTGAGGATTGTTCGGATTGGTGAAGACGGTCACGGTCATTACTTTTCCTCCCTATGCAATCGGCTTCCTTTGGTGCGGAAGATCTTGTCGGCCACGTTTTTCGATTTTGCCCGGCTGCTCGGGCCGTTCATCAGTATACACTACCCGTAGTGGCGTTTCGTACGTTCGCCCACTGTATATAGTGGGGAATTTCCCGTAATACCGAATCTATGCGAACAAATGTTCGATATATTCGAGTCTATCATTATCGTCGATTGCGCCACGCCGGTTGCATGCGTATGGTCCGTCCGCGAATCGCCCGCGGGCTGTTCGCTATTCATTTCGGAACACATATTGCGATTTCGCTCGTTTTCTTACGATTGTGAGCGAAAGGTGGTGCCGCATAGTGCGGTAGGGGGTATAAATCGCCTTATTTTCCATACTTTTCGGCGCACGTCGCGAAATAATCGACCGAAATTGCGATTCGTGAGCGAAAGAGGGTGCGCGATATGGTGCGTTCCGTATTGAAGTGCTGAGACCTCATCCCGAAACAAATGAAAAAGTCCTGAGAACCATCGGCTTCCAAGACTTCGAACCTGTGCCCCCCGTGGGATTCGAACCCACAACCCACGACTTAAAAGGACGCTGCTCTAACCGTTGAGCTAGAGGGGCAACAGCAACATAGTATACAGCATATTCGGACCAATCGCCACCACGGGCGTCGGACGGGCGTCGAAATGGCCTTCGGAGTGTTGGTGTGCCTACAATCGAAACCATGTCATGTACCACAATTCTTGTAGGCAAAAAAGCAAGTTACGACGGTTCGACCATCATCGCCCGAGATGACGACTCTGGTTCGGGACGTTACGATCCCAAGAAATTCGTAGTCGTCGCACCGCAGGAGCAGCCGCGGCACTACCGCAGTGTGCTGAGCCACGTTGAAATCGACCTTCCCGACAATCCATGCCGGTACAGCATCGTACCGAACGTGCTTCCAAATCGTGGAATCCTTGCGGAAGCTGGCGTCAACGAACGCAACGTGGCCATGAGCGCCACCGAAACCATCGCCGTCAACGAGCGCGTGCTCGGCGCCGACCCGCTGGTCGCACTGCAGCCGGCCGACGAAGCCAATGGTAAGCCGGAAACCCCAGGCGGCATCGGCGAAGAAGACATCATCACCCTCGTGCTGCCGTACGTCAACACCGCGCGCGAAGGCGTGAAACGTCTGGCCGAACTGCTCGAAACGTACGGAACGTACGAATCGAACGGCATCATCATTTCCGACGTGGACGAAATCTGGTACGTCGAAACCATCGGCGGCCACCACTGGATCGCCCGCCGCGTGCCGGACGACAAATGCGCGATCATCCCCAACCAGCTTGGCATCGACTATTTCGATTTCGACGACGCCTTCAGCGACGCACGTGAATTCATGTGCAGCGACGACCTGCAGGAATTCATCGAAACGCATCATCTTGGCCGCGCGTCGGGCGTGCAGGTCGGCATGAACGGCGGCCACTGCAACCCGCGCATCGTATTCGGCACCGCCACCGCGAAGGACCACATCTACAACACGCCACGCGCCTGGTACATGTACCGCTATCTCGATCCGGCCGACGCGGAAAACCTTACCCCTGAATCGGACGACATTCCATGGTGTCTCGAACCGGAGAATGCCGTGACCGTCGAGGACGTCGACTTCCTGCTCGGTTCGCACTTCGAAGGCACCCCGTATGACCCGTACGGCACGCAGGGAACTGAGGAAAGCCGCCATCGCTACCGTCCGATCGGCATCAACCGCACCGGACACATGGTGGCCATGCAGATTCGCCCGTACGCGCCCGTCGAAAGCCGTTCGATCATGTGGATTTCGTACGGTTCCGGCGCGTTCACCACGTCCGCCCCGTTCTATGCGAACGTCGACGACACCCCCGCCTACCTGCGCGACACCACGCCGGAAGTCTCCACGGACTGCCTGTATTGGACGAACCGCCTGATTGCAACGCTCGCCGACGCGCACTTCTACGAGACCAGCAACGCGGTCGAGGGCTTCTCGGAAGATGTCCGTTCCTTCGGCCACCGTCTGGTGGAACGTACGGATGATGCGCTTGCGATTGGTGGGTCGGCGACTGGGGCTGGTGGCGCTGGTTCTGGTGCCGGTTCTGCGGTTGGCGGTTCTGGTTCTATGTCTGGTGCTGCGGTTGATTCCGGTTCCGATGGGCTTGCTAGTCCTACATCTGTTCCGGCCCGTCTTGCGGCGGCTAACGACGAAATGGCGGAATACCTGCGATCGCGCAATACGAAGCTGCTCGGCGACGTGCTGTACACGTCCAGCAATCTCATGCACAACAGTTTCGCCATGTCGGATCGCTGGAACTAAGCCCGCTGGTGCTTTCCGTGTCCGTTTCTCCCGAATCGGACACACAGGCATCAAAATGAAGCGCTCCTGTGTCCGAATCACCAGAAACGGACACAGGAGCGCCTAGCCAATCGCAATAATCGCAATACTCACGCAATATCGCGTAAACCCTCTATCGCGCGAAACCTGCGAAACCCGCGAAACCCGCGCGAAATCAGTTGAACCCGACCACATGTTCCGCCACGAAATATCCCTTTCGAATCACAAACCGGCCGAGCGAACCATGTAGGTTCAGCGCGCGCGACATCGCCTTCTTACGCACGTCCTTGTAAATCGTCGGCGAATACGCCTCGATATCCGCCCACATGGCCTTCTTCTTCTCGTAATTCTCCGGCTCGCGCGACAGGATCATGAAGACACTCGCCACGGAGCTTTCGATCGCCAGAAAATGAATCATGTAGCGGTATAGGCCGTCTGGCACCGTACCACGTTCGGGGGTGGCACGCACCATGCATTGGTTGACGAGCCGCAGCTGGTCCACGCGTCGGATCATCACGTCCGTCTGCACGCTCTGCCCGTCGCGGCCGATGAAATAGTGGTAGAACGGCGTATCCACGTATTGCAGCGACTTGACCCACGGGAACGGCTGGTAGGCGTAGATGAAGTCCACGTAGAACGTGTGCTCCGGCAGCTGCATTTTCGATTCGCGCACCACGGCCGTACGGTAGATCAGCGCGTGCATGAGAATGTATTCGGTCAGGCCGAAATGTCCCAGATCGTCCCAAGTGAGCCGCTTGCCGGGCTCCATGGCGTGACGGAAGTTCACGACGTGCTTGTTGCGTTTGCCGACCTTGTCATACACATAGTTGGTGACGAGCATGTCGAGCGGCTCGTCCTTGCCGACCTCGCCGCGCAGCACGGCCATGACCTGTTCGAGCGATTCCGGGCCTACCCAATCGTCCGCGTCCACGACCTTCACGTACATGCCGCTCGCCGCCGCGATGCCGGTGTTGACCGCGCCGCCGTGGCCCTTGTTCTCCTGATGGATCGTGCGCACGATTCCCGGATTGCGCGCCTCGAACGTCTTCGCCATCTCCAGCGTGCTGTCGGATGAGCCGTCATCCACGATCAGCACTTCGATGTCGTCGTTGCGCTTCGACGCGATCAACGATTCGACGCACCGTTCCAGGTATTCCGTCATGTTGTACGCGGGCACCACGAAGGTGAGCGTCTTCTTCTCCTGCATATTCTTCCTCGGATCGGGCTCGTGTCGGGCCGTGCGGCTGGCCGACCGCTCCGGCCAAAAGCATAACGAAACTAACGTAGCACCATGTGCGGTTCCGGGGCGCGGTTTTGCACACAAACGGCACCCTGAAATACGCAATCTGCACCTGAAATTTCCCCTAGGGTCATTTCGGGTGACGGTATGTCAGTTTTCGTCAATTGTTGATTGTTTTTGCGATTCGTGCGGGCTTTGTGGGTTTTGCGATTCGTTCGTCTCGTCTGATTCGTTTGATTCGTCTGCCGCTTGCGATTTGCCTACTGCTTGCGATCCGTCCGTCACGGTCGTCCCGTCCGTCGCGTCATCTCCCGCAGCAACCGCCTTCTCCTGCGATTTCGCGGCCTTCTTGCCCTGCTTCTCCTGCTTGGCGATCGCCTTCGCTTCCCGCGCGGCCTGCTTTTCCGCCTCGCGGGAGGCCTTTTCGCTTTCGTAGCGCAATTCCGGCTTGGCTTCCATGCGGCTCAGCCCATACCATGCCAGGTTCACGATATGCGCGGCGAGCTGCTCCTTGCTGAGCTTGCGTTGGTCGGCCCAGTATTGGCAGGTGTACACGGTCATGCCGATAAGCATCTGCGCGTAATACGGCACGCTTTTGGCCGGCAGATGCTGGCGTTTGAACGCGTCGGTGAGAATGTCCTCGACGCGTACGGCAATGTCTCCAAGCAGCGAATTGAACGAGTTGGACGGGTCGGTTTTCGGCGAATCGCGCGTGAGCACGCGGAAGCCTTCGGCGTTTTCCTCCACGTAGGTGAGCAGCGCAAGCGCGGTGCGTTCCACGATTTGGCGCGGATGCGCCTGCGGGTCGGACAGCGCGTTGATGAGAACGTCGGTGAGCGCGCGCATTTCGCGGTCCACCACCACGGCGTACAGGCCTTCCTTTCCTCCGAAATGTTCGTAGACGATGGGTTTCGACACTTTTGCGGTCGAGGCGATCTCTTCCACGCTCACTGCTTCGAATCCCTTGGCCGCGAACAGCGATCGACCGATTTCGATAAGCTGTTCGCGCCGCTGATACGACGTCATTCTGGATGTATTGGCCATACTGCCTAGTTTTTCACGTCCCGTGGATAGCCCCATTGCCTGCCCTGGCAGAGATGAGTGGCGTGTCCGTTGCGCTTTTTAGGCTGGAGCCATGGATACGAATGTGATTATTGCGATTGTCGCTGTTGCCGTTATTGCGGCAATTCTGGTGATTGGCGGTTGGTGGCTCGGTAAGACGCGCAAGAACGCCGTGGCGAAGTCCACGGAGGATGCGAAAGCCAAGGCTGACGCCCGTCTTGCTGCGGAAGCGGAGTCGGCCGCATTTGATTCTTCTATGGTGAAGCCGTCTACTGGTTCTGATGCTGAAACGGCAGCGAAAACGACTGCGGAGACCCAGCAGAAGTCTCCGACGCAAGCGTCTATTCCTGAGCCAGCCACTTCCGGCGTGGCCAAGCCGGAGCCGTCCCACGAAACCCCTGAAGCCGCCGGCACCCGCATGCAGCGCCTCAAGGCGCGCCTGTCCAAGTCCGGCAATCCGTTCGGCAAAGCCCTGTTCAACATCCTCGCCAAGGACCAGCTGTCCGAAGCCGACTGGGAGGACGTCGAAGACACCCTTCTGCTTGCCGACGTGGGCGCGGAAGCCAGCGAACAGCTCGTCGAGGAACTACGCAACGACGCCCGAATCGCAGGCCAGTCCGACCCGGCCGAAGTGCGTGCCGCGCTGAAAGACAAGCTGCTGAAGCTCGTAGGCACTGACACGGATCGCCGCCTCAATGCCAATAAGGAAGGCGCGAACAAACCGAGCGTCATCATCATGGTCGGCGTGAACGGCACGGGCAAGACCACCACTGCGGGCAAGCTTTCCCGCCTGCTTGTTTCCGAAGGCAAGCAGGTCA
>OFMX01000485.1_pt1 | contig 39591 bp, 27 predicted proteins | sample 1541901 | NCBI WGS metagenome assembly OFMX01 (sample SAMN04209222, study PRJEB22552) | human gut metagenome | biome: gut; material: feces | host: Homo sapiens | place: USA: Oklahoma | reverse complement strand
AGTTTTGCCATAAGACCTTCTGCCGCCTCCCGCTGTTCGGAATTATTTGAATACCTCACGGTCATATAAAGTTCATTCAGGATCTTTGTCTGATAATCGCTCTCCACCTGAAAGAGCAGCTTTTTTTCCATTTCGTTTAATTCCATGGGGATCTCCTTTCTCTTGAAAATAGGTATGAAAAAAGGGCGCCCACCTATAAAAGTGAAACGCCCTTTGGCTTATACACTATTAAATTTTATATACAAAGCAAGTTTGCCGCTGTTATGCCACATTTTGCTGGTATCTCAATGTTACCTTTCCATCCCGGAACGGATGGATGCAGAGAAAGTCCAGAATCACGCAGGGGATCAAAAGAAGCTGATTGATATTCGCATCGCTTCGGGCATCCAGATAGGCAAGCTCTAACTGCTCCATCGCTTTCGGCGTTTCACTTGCAGGCGTAGGCCGGAAACGGACACGACGGTTTCCGTCTGCGTCAATTTCCAAAATTACATTGTCATCCGTCTTATACTGTCCGCCGTACTCGTAGCCTGCAAAGCTCATCATCATTTCGTGCAATCGCAGGACGTCGCTCCGGCGAAAATCAATATGCGCATAACCCAAATGGATTGCATTCAGAGCATCTCTGTAGCCAGCAATCTCTGCCTCGTTGTGGTTCAGCGGGGCACTATTCTGATTGACAATAGCGGCAATACGCTCGTCGCTGGTCACAATGCCCTCAATAGCATTAGAACTTTTGATAGACTGCACCTTAGCGACAGCTTCCAGTTCTGTAAAAATCTGCGTATATTCGTCCTTGCGCACCCCCGCCATTGTTTTCAGCGCTGCAATGTTGGAAGTGAGGTTCACAAGATTTGCTGGCAGCAAACCATTATTCAAAAAGGAGTAGTCAAATTTTCTCATACAGCACCAGCCTTTCTGCATATAATTATATCATATTATATGCAGAATAGCAAGGTTCTGTCCCGGATTATCTGCATATACATTTTCAAAATATGTGCAGATATAGGTTCGGAATAGGCAACAATATAAGAAAACAGTGCAATTCTACCGTACTGGCTACACTAGATTGCTTTGACTTATGATATAATCCTCGCCCGGCTCCGCGCCAAGCGGGCTAACGGCAGAGTCCCGACTTAGTACTCCGCCGAAATTTGTTTTGGGGTATCTTATCACACTTTTTCAACAGATGGAAGCTCGTACATCCAAGATGCCCCATGTTCAGGAAAATGTAAGACGGTAAACTCCGATATCTACTTAAACTGCCGTCTAGACTAAACAGCAAATTCTAGTTACTGAGGTTGTTAATTTGCCCGAATAGGTGGTCGTTGAGCGCTTATACTTTGCGTGAAAATGGGTTTGAACAACCATACCTTCCTTCATCGATGTCGTGTTTGACATCTTCTAAGGAATCATAGATTCGCTCGCCATACATACAATGGAAATTACCATTTGCAACGATTGAAGTAACGACAATCTGTTTGGGGCGCTCATTTTGCTTGGAATAACTATCTTGCACGGGACGCTCATTGTATTGAATCATGTATTCTTTGTAAAATGTAATCATGTGAAAAACTCCTTTTGTCATTAGATCGTTAATCAAAGTCGCATCCGAAATCACGGATGGTTTTCAGGGCGGGCAGAGCGTTCCCGTCGTAGTCGAACAATGCCTGATTGGCCCATTCGTTGCCGCCGGGGCCTTGTTCTCCGGTGTAGGCCAGTGCGGCTTCGTTCGCCCAGCCGCAGCGGGGGACGGGCAGCCACGCAGGCTCCCAATAGACGAAGCCCTTGCCCCGGTTTTCGGGAACGTCCCGGATCAACTTCATGATGTCAAGCATGAATGTGCTCTGCCCCTCCGGGGTCATGGGATAGGGAACCTTTTCCGCCAGCTCCCGCTTGGTGGCCATGCCCTTCCGCTCCTCCGACGCCAGCTTTTCGTAGGAGGCGTAATCCTCCAGCGTAAAGCCCGTGGATACCTCGGCCACGATCATGTCCTTGTGATACCGCAGCGCAAGATCCTGCATGTTGTTTCGCAGGTCGTCCATGGTGCCGTGCCAGAAGGGGTAGTAGCTCAGCCCGATATAATCAAAATCCTTGCCGCCGCTGGCAAAATAGCTGTCGAACCACGTCCGGTACAGCGTATTGTTGCCGCCGTTGTCCAGATGCAGCATGATCTTTACCCCCGGCGCGGCGTCCCGGACGGCCTGAATGCCCGCGTTCAGGAACAGCACGATGTTTTCAAAATTGGGCGTCCTGCCGTAAGGCCACAGCAGCCCGTTGGACAGCTCATTCCCCACCGCCGTGATGGTGGGAAGCAGGCCGCTGCTTGCCAACGTGGTCATTACGGAAAATGTAAAATCATAGACGGCTCCGGCCAGCGCCTTCGGCTCCATTCCCCGCCAGCTTTTGGGAATGGTCTGCTTGCCGGGGTCTGCCCAGAAATCGCTGTAGTGGAGATCCAGCATCCAATCGACCCCGGCGGCTTTTAAGCGCTTTGCCATCGCCACGGTTCGCGGCAGGTCGTTGGTGCCTGCGCCGTAGGGAACGCCGTCTTCGCTGTAGGGGTCGTTCCACAGCCGCAGCCGTACCAGATTCATGCCGTAGCTTTTCAGAATGGAAACGGCGTCGCCGGGCTTGCCGTTATCATAGAATTTCCCGCCGCAGCGTTCCACTTCTGGCAGCGTGGACAAATCCATTCCTTTGATAAATGTATTCATAGGCGAACCTCGTTTTATATCTGCTCTGCCATATGAACTGGCAGAGGAATCTTCTTTTTCAGGAAAAGCAGCGGCTGACAGCGTCAGCCGCTGCTCTGCGGTGGATGGTTATTCGGAAAAATCCTCGAAATCGGTAAAGCGCTTCATCATGTCCTTATAACGGACGCGAACCATTTCGTTCATTTTAAGAACCTGTTCCTCCGTGCCGAAAAACTGGCAGCGGATGCAGTAGAACTCCTGTTTCTCGCTGTCATAGAACATGTCAATGTCCAAATCCCGCATAAAGCAGGAGGGGCAGCGGTAGTTCAGTCTGCCTTTCGTAGATTGAGCCATGTGGTGAAGACCTCCTTCTGCTGAAGTTTTCCGGTATAGCTCAGGGTAAACATGGGGCTGAAGGCGTAGCCCTCTTTGATATAGCCCTTCTTCTCCCGGCCGTCGCAGGTCATGCTGACCAGCGTGTCGATGGGAGGCAGCTTGCACCAGACCTCGCCGGCATTGTCCGCAGCCAGTTCCCGGCACTTGTACTCGTAGGGGATGGCCTGCCCATCCACGCCCAGAGTCAGGCTGGACATATCCTCGGTGTACTCAGTGGTGCCGTAGCAGCCGACCATGTATTCGTTGATGGTCACATCCGCGTCAGGGTCGGACATGGAAAGAATGTTCCGGTCGATGCGGATATTGCTTTCGCCCTCGGCAAAGGTGATGACCGTCTGGAGCTTCACCGTCAGGTCGGAGAATACGATCTCCACCGGATCCAGCGTCAGGATGCGGCTTCTGCCCTCCTGAGAGAAATGCGCCTTGGTGCGGCACAGGCACAGATCCACTTCCTCGCCGTTGTGGCAGATTTTGGCACTGCGGATGGTTCCTTCCCCAGCGTAATGGGTAAAGTAACCGGCGCGGTACTTTTCCTGCATCAGGAAGGGGTAGCTCGCGTCCTGCACATGAGGCGTGCCAATGCCCACAGGCCAATGCAGCTTTGCCACATATGGCCGCAGATCAAAAATCGCGCCGCCCTGATCCATGTTCACGCCTGCGCGCATATAGGGGTCGCAGTACCAGAACAGCTGCTTGTTGCTGCCGTAGAGAATATCCCGCCACAGCGCGCACTCCGGCTCGGTGTAGGTCTTCTTTTCCCGGTAGTAATCGGCAAATTCGGACATGGTCATATCCACCAGCTTGCCCTCTTTTTTCAGCTGGCCGTAGTAAGCGCAGCCATCCCAATAGGACTTTTTCAGCAGCTCATAGGGCGCTTCCCAGCGTCCCATTTTGTTCATCCAGCCGGGGCCGACAAACATCATGTTGTAGGCGTAGCCGTTGTTGTACTTGGACAGACTGCGGTACTGGTCGATCAGATTGTACAGGTAGGGATATTCCCATGTTTTCGTATCATAGATCATACCGCGAAGCACATTCTGGGGGTGGGTGCCGAAGTTGGAGCCGTTGCCGTCATAGCAGGCCAGCAGGTCGCGGCTCAGGTGCGGAATGGCGACAATGCCGGAATCCTCGTCCTCGTTGGCCGCTGGCGCGTGGGTGTTGGCCTTGGAGGGGATCCATGGCGCCCATGGGCCGCCGTCCATGAAAGTATACCATGAATTATTGCAGGTGTGGTAGGCTTTGGGGCCTTCCTCCCAGCAGGTGGCAACGGCGCATTTTACGCTGGGGTATTCCGCCTTGATGAAGTTGATCAGATCGGCGTCCAGATAGTAAGAGCCCGTGGATTCCGGGTAAAATCCGAACTTCTCATAGAATTTGCCGAACACATCCCGGACGATGGCCTTCTTGTCCTCCATGGAGAACATCCAGATGCAGAAATCCTTCGTCTTGTATTTCTCCCGGAACTGCTCGCAGGGCAACCCCAGCAGGCTCAGGGCGATCTCGTCGCCATAGACCGCATGATGCTCCTTGGCCAGCGCCACAGCCTCGTCATTGAACAGGCTGGCGTAGGTCATCTGAATGGTGGTTTTCAGGCCGTTTTCATGGGCGCACTGTTGCTGGAGCTTGAAAATGTCCAGACTTTCGGTCAGCAGCGCCTTACGGCCGATATTCTCCGTCTGACCGTGCCCTGTGACCTTTTCGGCATACTCAGGCACCATTTCAGGCCGGTGGATGATATTTATAACAAACGTCGACATATAGCTGATCCTTTCATCATAGATTTCTCCCTGCGCCCTGTTCCACGTTCATATTGCATTTTACAGAATTTCCGGCTTAATTGGAGAAATGACTGCTCTCTGTCACTCAACTTTTCTCAGAATAGCCATATCGAGGTTGCACCAATCATCAGCACCGGCAACAGTATAGACCCCGATTTCCAAAGTGTTGTTGGTAACAACTATTTCATCGATGGTAAAGATGTTCCAGTTAATATCACTTGTAGTAATAGTAGTGGTCAGTTCATCCCCTCCATAATTCTTCGCATACAACTGGAGCACATCCTGATCCCCATTGGTCTTTGCCCAAATTGAGAATTGATACGTACCGTTGGGAAGATTTGTAAATGTCTTATATACAGAGCAGGAGTAGGCAGAATCATCCCAGAATGTCAGCTTATAATCACCATCATATGCATAACCATATTCCGTCTTTACAGTCCCCGTATCTGAGGAGTCGCTAAGCCATACATTCCAGTCGGCGGGAGTGGTTGTAACGCCATCATTTTCAAAACTGATATTTGATAGCAGATTCTCCGCAGGTTGATTCAGCACCTTGATAGAAGACAATGCATTGCCATTAAAATCGAACAACGTCATATTGTCCCAGGTATTACATGGGGTGTAGGTATCATTCTTGTATGCAACGCCTGCATCCGTTGCATAAGTTCCATTCTCTACCGGCAGCCATTCGGGTTCCCAGTAAAAATAACCAAGCCCCTTATCATTAGGAACATTAAGAATGACGGATTCCAGATCGTTCATGAAAGCAAATTGTCCTTCAACCGTTGCAGGATATCCACCGACTTCTTCATCTCCACTGATAAATACATTGCCGACACCATCACCATCTTCTGTTGTCCATGCATATGCAGTTTCAACAATACATACCTCTTTGCCATAAGTGGAAGCCAAATAGTTTATGTTATACTGCAAGCCCTCCATGGTCCCGTGCCACATCGGATAATAGGAAAGGCCAAACACATCAAAGTCCAGATTGGGGGAGGCCGTCAGCAATCCGCCAAAGAACCATGTATAGAGAGAGTTCTGACCTCCCATATCCAAATGCAGGATGATTTTGGTACTGGATGCAGAGGATGCTCTAACACCAGCAATCGCAGATTCCAGGAGTCCGGCAAGATTGGAAAAATCCTCATTTCCGTTGCCAACCTTGCCATCATCATGAAGTATGCCCGTGGATATCTCATTGCCAACCTGAACCATTTCAGGAACAATGCCTGCCGCCGCAAAGTTGTTCAGCGTGTCTTTCATGTAGTTGTACAATGTAGTCTTCAGTTCGGAGTAAGACAGATCTTTCCATGCCTTGGGTTTAATCTGGTTGGCAGGGTCTGTCCAGAAGTCACTCAGGTGGAAATCAATCAACACTCCCATTCCGAGGTTTTTTGCCCGCCTTGCCAGCGCCAAAGTGGTTGCATAATCATTATTACCACCACCATAAGGATTTCCGTTTTCGTCGTATGGATCTACCCATAATTTCAGCCGCACATAGTTAGCGCCATTATTTTTCAAAATCGTGAGGGCATCGCTCTCTACGTTATTTTGATAATAACGTGCGCCAAGGTCTTCCAGCATATCGAGAGTGGATACATCTACGCCTCGGACAAAGTTGTCAGTGTCAACTGCTCCCGTAATTGTGGTCGCAAACACCGTCAAGCCAGAGCAAATCATGGAAAGAATCAGAACACATGAAATTACAGATGCGAATAATCTCTTCATTTTCGTAATAGCCCCTTTCAAATAGTTGGTTTGTCTACTTATCATCCTTTGACGCCTCCGGAAACGAGTCCACTCTGGATATATTTCTGCAAGCACATAAAGACGATCATTATGGGGATAGACGACAGAACCGCCGCGGCAGAAAATGTTGTCCAATGTGCGGCAAACTGGTCACTGATAAACGTCTGGAGTCCCAGTGCGAGGGTCATCTTGCCCGGAGTCTGCAAAAAGATCGATGTTATCACATACTCGCTGTAAGTTGCGATAAAGGAGAACAGGAAAATAACCGCCAGCTGCGGCGCTGCCAACGGCAGAATGATTTTCCGGAACACCTGAAAATGCGTTGCACCATCTACCATGGCCGCCTCGTCAAGTTCCTTCGGCAAGCCATCCATGTAGGATTTCAGCAGCCAGATATTATATGCACTTCCCCCGGCAAGCACAAAAATAAGCGCTGCATTGCTGTCCACCAATCCAAATTCGTATATCAGAATGTAATAGCCAGCCACAGCCATGCTGCTCGGAAAAACCTGAAGGACAAGCAAGGACATCAGTCCGTACTTTCTTCCCGTAAAGCGAAGCCGCGAAAAGGCATATGCCGCGAGAGACGTCATAGCCAGCTGGATCGCTGCCACGATCAGGCACAGCTTCACAGAATTCCACGTCCAGAGCATGAAATTCGTTTCCTGAAAAAGGCTGGTATAATGTTCAATACTGAATTTCTTGGGAAACAACGATGATAGGAAGAAACTGTCTCCCGCCGAAAAGGAGGACATAACGATCCACAGAACCGGGAACAGAACGATTATAATGGTGACCCATATTACTACCCTGCCCATCCAAAGCATTCTTGCTTCATGAGGTGACATTTTCCGATTCATATCAGTCAACCTCCTTGAACGCGCCCGACATGCGCATATTGATCAGCGTAAATGTTCCCACAATGAGGAATATCAGCACGCTGAAAGTCGCAGACAGTTCATACCGGTTCGACCATGTTGTCATCTTGTACGTTGTGCTTGCCAATATATCCGTATAACCCGCAAACTGATTGTCCACACGTGCCGGACCGCCCTGCGTAATCATGTAGATGTTTCCAAAGTTGTTAAAATTGGCAGCAAACGTTGAGATGACCAGCGGGATCGACAGCTTGGTCACCAGCGGGAGTGTGATCGTTCTGAAACACTGGAATCTGGACGCGCCATCGATTTTGGCTGCCTCATAGTAGTCATTCGGGATCGCCTGAAGTCCGCCGAGACAGACATTCATCATATAGGGAAACCCGAGCCAGACATTCACAATAATGATACCGATCCGCGCCCAGAGTGCGTCCGTCATCCATGGGATATTGGCTGTAATACCGAGCGCATGAAGCAGGTTATTGATACCGCCATACTGCTCGTTCAAAAGCCCCTGCCACGCCAGAATCGCAATGGTAGAGGGAAGTGCCCATGGAACGATCAGGATGGTTTTATAGACCTTTGATTCCTTCATTTTTGGATTATTCAAAAGGATCGCAAGGCCGAGTCCCATAGTATAGGATCCCAGTGTACTGAGCACGGCAAAGCACACCGTCCAGCCCAGCACCGGGAAAAAGACATCTTTCAGGCTTCCGGAAAAGACCGTGAGGTAATTCTGAAACGCAATGAACGTAAAATCGTTCAGGTGATACATGTTGTAATTGGTAAAAGAAATTACAATCGTATAAATGATTGGAATGCAGGTCACGATCAGAATGGAAACCAGAGCCGGAAGCAAATATGGAATTGCTTTTGCGTTGTCTTTTCTCCTCATGGTATCACTACTTTCCGGCGTTCATCAGGTCAACAGCTTCCTTCAGCTGCTTTACCATATTTTCAGCGGCAGCCTCAGGAGACAGCTCCCCAGTCCACATTGAGCGGATGTTGTTGGTGTGAATAGACCATAGCTGACCCATTTCGGATACGGTGGGCATTGGTTCACCATTCTGTATCTGCGCAATAAACGCTTTAGAATAGGCGTTGCTCTGGATGGTTTCCTCCGCCTGATCGGTCAGTTTTGCGGGAATCCGGTCTCCGGACTCATACATTCCTATCGCGCCGTGATCAATCAGGTACATGATAAATTCCCATGCCTTCTCCTGACTGTCGCTTTCGTTGCTCACAAAGCAAACCTGTGTCCCCACGGGAGTAATAAACGGTTGGCCATGAAAGGTGGGCATCTGTGCAACGGCAAAGGGCGTTCCTGCGGAGGTAAATCCGTCGATATCCCAAGGGCCGCCAATATAATAAGCAGTCTGACCGTTCTGGAAATTACTTCTGGCAATGTCTGCGGTAACATCCGCAGATACAAGGCCATATTCATTACAGAGCGCATTTATAAATTCATACGCCTGAACGGCGCCTTCGTTTGCCAAACCAATGTCCGTAACGTCATAGGAACCATTTTCGTACTTAAAAATATAGCCGCCGCACGCCCGTACAAATCCGAGATCATAGTAAATGCTGGTAGCATCGAACTGAACTCCGCCAACCTCCGCCGCACCTGCAACCAGTTCTTCCCACGTTGCCGGTACCTGATCTACCAGATCGGTATTGTAGAAGAGGGCGGTCGTTTCAACAGAAAGCGGCGCGGCATAGCGGACACCGCTGACGTAGCACGCCTGAATTGCCGCATCAGCAAAATCCTCGTCTGCGTAAAGGTCTGCGGGAACTTCTGCCGCCAGACCTGCGTTGACATAATCGGCAAGCTGGTCATTGGGGATTCCCACAACCGCATCGGGACCATCCTCGCTCTTGATTGCCTGCGCAAATTTCTGGACGGACGGAGACTGATGAATCACTTCCACCTGATATCCATTGGCAGTCCCCCACTCGTCCGCATAGGACTGAATGGTTTCTGCCTCTACACTCATGTTGGTCCAGATGGTCAGCTTCGTATCCGGTTCTTTGGAGGAACCGCATCCGGATAACGCCAGCGCCATGACCAGAGCCGTCAGAACAGACGCTATTGTCCTTTTCATTCCTTTACCTCCTACATTTGTTTTAAGTTCAGCAATGCCGCATTCGCATTCCCGTCCCGGTCAAAAAGCGCTTGATTTGCCATCGAATTGCCCGCCTCAACCTGATCGTTCATATAGGCGCAGCCATTCGCATTCGCCCATGTACAGGCCGGGATGGGCAGCCATGCAGGCTCCCAGTAAAATACCCCTATTCCGTGTCCCCCGGACACACTCCGGACGGTTTCAAACAAATCACGGAGGAATTGCATCTGACCCGCTTCTGTCGCAGGATATCCGGTATTTTTTTCAAGCTCCTGTGTGAACACGAGCCCCGTACAGCCAAGCGTGTCCGTTGTGTACCCAATGGAGGTTTCGGCGATCATGACATCCTTACCATATTTTTGACTTACCCGATTCATATTGTCAAGAAGAAGGTTGAGTCCTCCGTTCCAGTGTGGATAGTAAGACATACCGATGATGTCATAGTCAATGTCAAACGGCTCAATAGCGTCAAACCACCGTTCATACAGCTCGGCGTCTGTTCCGAAATCCAGATGCAGCACAATTCTTGCTTCAGGACATTCTTCTTTCACTGCGTAAATTCCGGCTTGTAAAAGACCTGCCATTGCCGCCAAGTTTTTGACATGTCCATCCGGCCATAGAAAACCGTTTGTGATCTCGTTCCCGACCTGAACCATTGCAGGAATGATACCGCGGTTTTTCAGATACTTGAGTGTCTCACGGGTATGCAGATATACCGCTGCCTCAAGCTCTTTTCCAGTGAGAGATTTCCACGCCTTTGGCTTGATCTGCTTCGCGGGGTCTGCCCAGAAATCGCTGTACTGAAAGTCCAGAAGCACTTCCATCCCGCTGCTCTTTGCCCGCTGTGCCAGCTCCACTGTAGTCTGCAAATCATTATTTCCGCCGCCATAAGGTGCTCCGGACGCGTCATAGGGATCCGGCCAGATCCTGAGGCGTATCATGTCTGTTCCGCATTTTTTCAGGATGCGGAACAGATCATCCTGTTTTCCATCCAAATAGTAGGATGCACCGTGTGCCTCCAGCGCCTTTGCCATGGATACATCCATACCTTTGACAAAGCCCATAGATCACTCCTTGACCAAAGTGATGTTATCGATCGTACCCCAACCGCCGGGAGCAGTGGTCACACTCACGCCAATGGTAATTTCTCCATTCGCAACATCCAGATTGTCCAGTTCCGCGGCGTACCAATTAACGTAGCCATTCAATTCCGCGTCAGCCTTGTATGTCTTGCCGTTGATTACTGCGTAGAAGAAGACCTCTGCGTTCTCGTCCCCAGCGGCCTCGCCCTGAATATAACCGGTCAGCTTGTAGCTTCCTTTTTCCAGACCGGAAATGGTCTGTTCCGCAGTAAAGTTAACATTGCTGGAGCCTGAATAGAAGTGCAGAGACTGAACACCGTCGCAGCAATCCGTTTCACGGGTATAGATATCCAGTTCCTCAGTGGAATCGTCGATATTGGTAACAGTCCACCCTGTGAAATCCGCATCCTCAAAACTTCCATTCACAACATAGTTTCCATTTTCATCCGGTTCCGCTTTGGGGGCGCTGCCACAGGCAGCAAGAGACAGGATCATGCACAGGATAACCAAAATGGACAACAGCTTCTTTTTCATGACATATTCTCCTTTGTTGATGATAGTTAAACAATTTATCTCATTACAAGTAAATTATTTACTATTCAGAATATATCACTCATAACTCGTCTTGTCAATACAGCCGCGGCAGCCACAATAAAATTCGGCGGTTTACATTATAAGAGAAACTGTAATTTGTGCAAAACAGAAAAGGAGATGCAAAAACGCACCTCCTGCTATCCTGTTATATCAGCAGCTTTTCCGGAACACAGGCGTTCCATTTACGAAAATAGATTTCGTTATTTTTCCTCCGCTCAGGACTCTGTTCCGCAGCAGATCCAATGCGGTTTCGCAAATGATAGGAATGTCAATGTGAATTGTGGTCAGCGGCGGTGACAGATACTTTGCGATATTTACATCGTTAATGCTGAACACCGCCACTTGTTCCGGTACCTGAACGCCTGCCTCATTCAATGCCTGAAGGACGCCTACGGCCAGAGTATCGCTTGCAACACATAACGATGTGGGAATCGTCTCCTTGGTCAGAAGCTCTTTGCCCAAACGATAGCCTTCTTCCACAGTAAATTTGTCGGATATCAGAATATAATCTTCATTCAGGCAATTATAATAGCTGGCGCTTTGCCGGAAGGACCACTCACGGATATCCATAGAGGGCAACCCGGTATCAATGTTTCTGTCCGGGCCGCCAATAAAGCCTATTGTGCGGTGTCCCTTCTCCATAAAGTAGTCTACGATCTGGGTCACAAAAGAATCCATGTTGGGTCTTACCGCATCAAACAGCTTCTCGTCCGGAGAAGTTCCTATAAACACGCCTCTCTTGCATATTCTGTACAGCCTGTTGATTTCCTTCCTGTTCAGCCAACCCACCGCAACAAATGCGTTCAGATCCTTGGGTATGGCGTCCATCCCATCCTTTTTACTGTATACCGTAAGGTGAATATTCATTTTCCGCGCCTGCTTCAGAAGCTCATCCTTAACATTCTGGTAGAAGATATCCTCCAGCTCATCTTCCGCTTCTGTGAAGTACAGAAGCGCGACATTTTCTATTTTGGGAAAAATGATTCTCTTTTTATATCCCACTTTTTCAGCCGCGGCAAAAATTGCCGCCCGCGTTTCCGCACTGACAGAAATCCCTTCGTCATAGTTCAGCACTCTGGATACAGCAGCACTGGATACACCGACAATTTCCGCGATCTCCTTTATAGTAGCCATAAATACCTCCATTTCTGTTAATATATTTACATAAATTATTTACTTTGTCAAATACTTTGTTTTTTCTTTCCTGATTTGGTGGTATACACCAGCTTAGGGTGGCTCTGACGAGCCTCGCAAGCATGGAAACCTAGCCTAAAAAACGCCCATTTCTGCTATGAAGCTACAGCTCATGCAGAAATGGGTGTTCTTTCATTAGCGAGTCTTAAATCTACCCGCGACTCAAAGTAGCCTGTTTGACCTACAGGATAGTACGCATGGTTCCCAAGCTCTTTTCGGTATTTTCGTTTACAGTAGCCCCGTAAATCAGAAAATATCCGCCACTATTTCAGTAGCCGCACCTTGACGAATCGCATCTACATCCACCATAGATCGAATACGAATACTGTAGTTTCCGGGGAAATAGTCCCGGCACTCCGCAAAGTGGTAGAGCACGGTGCTGTTCTCCAGGAATGCCGCCTGGATCGTGCGGCCTTCATCTATCAAATATGCCGGAATGCAAGGCTGCAGATTTATTTGCACACCGTTTTCTGTGCGCAGAAACGGTTTTTGGCCGAACATCATGATTTGCCATATGCTCATAAACTCCGCCGTAGAACCGCTCAACCGCGCTACATATCCACGTCCGTGAAGCGCCTCCTCCGGATTCAGACTGCTCACCAGGAAGGAGCTGTTTTCCAATGTACTCCTTCCGTAGACAGCCGGATCTAAGAACGGAATCGCAGCCTGCCGCATTGTTTCCGAAAACTGTTCATACAATCCGCCGCGCAGCAGTTCCAACAAATATTTATATTCCATGTGCAGCCAGATGGAACCATTTTCCAGCCATCCCGGTGTAAACGCAGCCGCGCGCCCCAGCTCCAGCTCGGATATATCCAGTGCCTGATTGACGCGGTACATTCCAAGCTTGCCGTCAAACAGCTCGCTCCGGTGTACTGCCTCGAACAGTTTTTCGCGTTTCTGCTCACTTTCACATAGGCGCATATCCCGCACACTGGATTCCAGGAACAACGGCATATCACACTTTTCAAACGAAGGCGTTCCTTGATCCATTTTCACACGGTATCGGCAATAGGTCGGCATCACCCCGTTTTCTCCGCGGCATAGAGCAAGCCGCTGACCAAGGAAATTTGCCCATGTGTCCAGCATTTCAGCCAGCTGTTCCGCCTGGCAATCTGCATAGTCCCATGCTCCCTGCGTATAGACTTCTTCCCGGCAGTGCTCCAGCGCGGATTTGCTGCTGTTCCAAAAATCAACCAGCACCGTATTTCCCGTATACTCCGGAATATCCTCGACGCTCTGCTTTAGGCGCATCAGTAACATGTAATGGGGTCCCGGCAAAGAAACCTTTCCTCCATAGCGCCGAAGAGAAACTTTCAGAAACCGCAAATGCCGCAGCAGCTCCATAGCTTCCGTAACACTGGAACCAAACAGTGCGGGCAATCCGTTCAGCGCGTCATACCAGCCGGGTCTTCCGCCTTCCATTTCAATGCCGCATCCCCAGGCATCCAACGCCGCAAATTTCATTGCGCACATACAGACCAGCTTTTCCAGCAAAGTGGCTTTTACCAGATTCTCGGCCCCATCCCTACACCATTTTTCGCCCGGTGTCTCTTCCAAAAAGTGGTACTGCCGCAGTTCTCCACCCGACACACTATAGCGTTTTTCTCTGGGCAGTATTTGCGCCTGCGGCCGGTACCAGGGCAGTTCCATTTGCATCAGTTCCTGCTCCCGTTCCGGCCAGATACGCAGGAAGTCTTCAATCAGATCCAGGCCATAGCTCCAATGGTCTGTCCAATATCCCTCTCCGAAGTCCGCATCTGCTTTTACCGTTCCTTGCGCTATGCGGGCCATTCCCTCCTGTCTCCCATAGCGCAGCACATACTGCCCCGGTGTCATTGTCTCTCCACTGGCACTCTGTACCAGATCCGGTTTGATGACCAGGGGGTTATATCCGTCCGGCTGGATCAGGGAATAGAAGTCGGCAACATTTTTTCCGCCTACGAAAGGCGCAAACGATACATCACATCGTCTGTTTTGCCACACGTCCCGGAAATTCCCGTTTCCCTGAGAGAGCGGCTCCTGTGTCAGAGAGAAGTAATTGTAATCCCGTTCCAGATCCCCATGCTTACGGCTATACAGGTGAAAGGTATGTCCAGCCAGGCGTACCGGCTTGCCGCCGCGCAGGAAATTATCCAAATACGTCCTCTTGCAGTACTCATCAAATCGGGGATCTGCCGTGTCGCATGCAATTGGCGCACACAGTGTATCCACCATTGTTTCCGCTTCCGCAAGCTTTCTTGCAAACCATTCGGGCGATACCGCCTCTTCCAGCAGTTTCCCGCAGCCGCTGCCGGTTTTTCCGTGCCCCAGCAGTGTATAAACCGTTTTCTTCTCTCCCGGATTCAGTCGGAGCCGCGCACCTGAAAAGAAACACGGGAACAGATTTTGGCAGCGCTGGTGTGCCGAAATCAACTCCGGCAAATCCATCCGCGCAAATCCATGCGGATGGGCAAAGGAAGTATCCTGTCCGAAAACGGCTTCCGGGTCCCACAGGACAGGCAGTCGTTTTCCTTCCTCCACACAAGAAAATCCAAACGCAAAACCGGTGATCGGCTCGACCCGGGCACTATCCTCCAGGCTTGCCCGTACCCTGTATCGGGGGACGCCTGTTTCGCCTCCTACCGTTTCCATCCAGGCCCTTGCGGTCTGGGTCATGCATTTCAAATGCCAGTCTCCGATCCCATGGGGAACAATTGCCGGAAGTCCATCCAGTACCTCCAAATCCAATACGCCGTTGCCAGTATTTTCAATTGTCAGCGTCCTTGCCAGCGCTCCAACGCACGCATTCGGTAAAATAAAATACTGGACCTGGGCACGAACCGGGGCATCCGTTTCCCGGCACTGAAGCGTCAAGCTGTTTGCCCCAAGCAGCATCTGTTTGTCCCGTGCATTCACAAACAACTCCGACACATGCCCATGGTACTTCAAGAAAGTACGGAAGCCCTTCGTCTGGACATCCTGCCACGCTGTGTGCGCCGGCCGAAATTCCATGATCGGGTGATCCTTATCCTGCGTGCCAAAACTCGCAACGCCTTGCCCCCGATTTACGAAAAAGCACCATGCGGGGATACCATTCTCCCCCGCAATTCCTGGTAAAAAATCGGCAAATGCCGGTTGACTGTCATAGTCTTTTATGATATCGATCATTGTACTTTTCTCCCGAGCCAAGCTTCCACAATATGTATTTTCTCTTTGTCCAATGCTCCCATTTCAGAAGGCAGGATACGTCCATCCGCTATTGGCATATTGTCCAGCTCTGCCTTCACAATTGTATATTCGGAAGGCTCCAGGCGTTCCAACAATGTGTATACAATCTTGAATGCCTTTCCGCCAAACTTCAAAATAATGCTGGTTCGATTCCGCACATCAAACTGTTCCGGCAGCAGCTGAGGCCGCAGACACAGCGCTCCATTTTCCCCGCGGACGCCAAACATTTCCTGCACCACGCACAGCATCATCCAGGCTGCGGAGCCCGTCAGATACGGGTACATACCCCGGCCATCCGGGGCAAAGTATTCCGGGATCCCCGGATAGATCCTGCTCTTTTCAGAATCCAGCGCAAGTCTCCAAATTGGCTCTATGGCCGAAAAGCCCTCTCTGGCATACCCCCGGCTGTACAGCGCATATGCAAAGACCTTCCAGAAGTAAGGATCGTACTGGTCAGCCAATTCATTCAGCGCGTAAGTATAACCCTGCTCATAGAGCGTATTGTAGCAGGTTTCCCAGGAACCCAGAGAAATCAGATCCGGCAGCGTTCCACTGATCATCATCAGGTTCAGCTCCTCAGACACATCTCCGGTAGGCGTAACAATATTGATGTTCACGCCCGTTTTCTCCGTGATATGCTTTGTGGACAGGCTGTCGCCCCAGGTATAGCCATACCAGGACGCGCCTACAAACCACTCCATATCGATGGGGCTGGTATCCTTTTCCCAAGCGGGGGCATCTGCGCTTGCCGTCGTTTCTGCCGCTTCCGTATTCTCGGTCTTTGCGGCCTCTGTCTGAGCAGGCGCTGCGGATGTGGTTTCCGTTCCGCCTCCCTTTGCGCAGGCAGCAAGTGAGAAGATCATAATTGCCGCCAATAGGACACTGACTATTTTTTTCATTGTTCGCACTCCTTGTTTCATATTTTAAGCAGCTCCAGCCGCTTTGGTTACCCTTTGATTGCGCCAAGCATAACGCCTTTTACCAGGTACTTCTGGATAAACGGGTACAGGCACAGGATCGGCAATGCTCCCACGAACATTGCGGCGTACTTTACGGTAGCCGATGTCGTTGTCCCGCCCAGCGCAAGCATTGCCTGCTGCTGCTGCGCCGTCATACTGGTTTCCGCCAAAAGCTTGTAGAGGATCGTCTGCAACGGTTCCAACGTCTTATCCCGAATATAAACAACGCCCTGGTAATAATCGTTCCAGTGGTAGACCGCCGTAAACAGTCCAATCGTTGCAATGACCGGCTTGGCATTTGGCATGACAATTTTCCAATAAACCGTGAATTCCGATGCGCCATCCAACCGGGCACTCTCTATCAGCGATTCCGGAATAGAACGGAAGAAGCTCATGAAAATGACCATGTTGTAGAAGGTAAACATTCCGGGGAGGATATACACCCAGAAAGTGTTGTACAGCTTGAGCTTGATCATCAGAATAAAGTTGGGGATCAGCCCGCCGTTAAAAAACATGGTGATCATTGCAATCTTCAAGTAGAACTTTTTCCCGATCAGGTCCTTCCGGGACATTCCGTAGGCGACCATGGAGGTGAAAAAGACGTGCGTAAATGTGGCAACAACAGTTCGAAGAATTGTGATTTTGAAACCGCTGAGGATGTATTCATTCTGAAAGACAACCTTATAGGCATCCAGGCTCAAAGCCTTTGGCCACCACGCAACCGGCCCCCGGTTCGCAATTTCCGGCGCTGCCAGTGAATTCGCCAGAATATACCACATCGGGTACACGCAGGCAAAGCAAATAAGCACCATGATAATCGCCAGGATAACATCGAATGCCGTAACAGAATGCAGTTTCTTGCGCATTTTTTGTCCCTCCTAAATGATACTCTCTCCTGTCAATTTCACAGAGGTGAAATTGCACAGGCGGAGAAGTCCATAGGCAATGATACTGCGGAAAAACAGCACGGCCGTCGAAAAAGAGAACCGACCGGACACAATGCCCATATTGTAAATATACAAATCGATGGTCTCGCTGCGTGCCATGTTGGCAGAATTGCTCAGGAAGAAGATCTGGTCAAAATTGCTGGTCAGGCAGCCGCTTACGGCAAGAATGAACAGCAGCGCAATGGTCGGACGGATACACTGAATGGTGATATTCCACATTTTGCTCCAGCGCCCGGCCCCGTCCAATTCAGCCGCTTCGTACAGCCCCGGGTCAATACCCGAGATCGCAGCCAGATAAATAATGGCGCTCCATCCCATTTCTTTCAATGTATCGGAGAGGAACGCGATCCACCAGAACTTCTTTGGGTCGCCGTTATACAGGATCGGTTTGTCCTGCAGACCCAAAGCCATCATAAGCTGATTGATAATTCCGGACTGGGACAGCCAGGTAAGCAGGATACCGCCGAAAATTGCCCAGGAGATGAAATGCGGCATATAAGACAGCGTTTGAACCAATCTCTTAAACTTAGCATTCTTGATCTCATTGAGCATAAGCGCAAAGAAAATCGGAATACAAAATCCCAGCGTGATCCGTAACGCGCTCATTCCCAGCGTGTTGTACACACTGCGCCAAAAGCGGTCATCCGATAAAAACGCCGCAAAGTGCTTCAGTCCGACGAAATTGTTCTCAAACAGCGGTGTGCTGATACGGTAGTCCGTAAAAGCAATATACAGGAACACCAACGGAACATAGCTGAAAACTGCCATCCAAATCAATCCGGGCCATACCATCGCCTGCAGTTCCCGCTGTTTCCAGAGGCTTCTTATCCCTCGCTGGAATCGACTGGAGTTTGACATTTTCTTCTCTGCTTTTTGCTGATTCACGTTGCTCCCCCTCCTTCTGTCTACATGATAGCAGAGCTGCCAGTCAGAAACAACGCATCAATTTTGGATTATATCCCAATTTTTTGGATTTGGTTGACATTATCCTTTGTATTATTTACACTAATTCCACATGCAATATCAGGAGGTTCGCAGCATATGTACGAAACACTCATTTGGGAAGAAACCTTTCCCGGATGTTCGCTGAATGAACATAATTGGAATCGACGGGTAGGTAACTGGCAGTTGTCTTCGGATGGGCAGCCTGTTGTGCCGGGCTGGGGAAACAGAGAGCAGCAATACTACACGCCACACAATCTGGAGGTCAGCGACGGCACCTTAAAAATCATCGCCCGTCAAGAGGAGGCACCCGAACAGTTTGGGATCCGCTGTCCATATACCTCAGCCCGAATCGATACCCATGGGAAATTTTCCTTTCAGTACGGGAGGGTCGTATTCCGCGCCAGATGTTCTGTGGGAAACGGGCTTTGGCCGGCAGTCTGGATGCTGCCGGAGGATAGCGTCTACGGCCCCTGGGCAGCCTCCGGAGAGATCGATATCTATGAAGCAAAAGGGCGTCTGCCCCAAAGCGTTTTCGGCACGATCCACTTTGGAGGTGTCTGTCCGCAGAACACCCACACAGAAAACCAGGCTCAGTTACCGGACGGGCAAGGGATCGATCAATTTCATATCTACGAGCTGATCTGGGAACCAGATTCCATTTCCTGGCTGATAGATGGCGTCCCTTACGCCAAAGTAAACCAGTGGGACTCAATAGACCAGAGGATAAAATACCCGGCCCCATTTGACCAGCCATTTTACCTTCTGGTAAATCTCGCCATTGGTGGGTCTTTCGATCTGGAGTCGGCGCAGAATATAACCCCGCAATTTCCCGCCATCTTTGAAATAGACTATATTCGGGTCTATCAGTGAACAAAAACCGGAGAGGATTCTTGATCCCCTCCGGTAATTTTCAGGAAACTTTATACAAGGAAATGTCGTCAATGGATATCGTATGAGCCATATTTTCTGTTGTGCCAACATTTCCAAGCATAAATACAAGCTTTACGCCCGAAGCAGCAGAACTAACAGTGAAATCATAGGAATAATTCGTCCAATCAGCACTCACAGACATAGTTTCGTCCATCAAGGGCGATTGGCCATCTTTTTCCAGAGCCAACCGGATTTCTCTATTCATAGACGCTTTTGCCTTAAATGTTACACGATAGCTCCCAGAAGCTGGCACATCAATCACCTGATAAAGCTGCGCCGACCAAGCATTGGGAAGTGTAGTAGGAATATTGGCAACAAAGCACTGTTCTCCAGCATCAACGGAATATGTACTCCCGTTTTCTGTCCAAGTAGACCAGCTTGTAAGATCGTTCACGAAATTGCCATTTGTTACAATATCATCAGGAAGCGGAATGAGTGTTATATCATCAAAAGATACCGTATGCTCCACGTTCTGACTTCCTTCTACATTGCCCAGGAAAAAGAGCAGTTTTGCACCGCCGCAGGAAACAGACGGTGCAAAATCATAAGTGTACGTCTGCCATTCTGGTGTCGCGGTAAAAGTGCTATTAAACAGAGCCGCATTGTTGACTCCCTCTACGCCAATTGTAATCGGTCTACTCACAGAACTCTTTGCACGGAAAGAAATGCGGTAGGTCGTAGAGCTGTAAACATCAACATTTTGATAGAATTGGGTAGACCATGTGTTTGGAAGCGTCGTGTAAATATCTGCCTTCAAAGTAGAATCAGCAACAGAAAAGACAGCGCCATTTTCACTCCATGTCGTCCAGCCTGCATAGTCCGTCGTAAAGTCGGAGTTTTGAAGCAGATTCACATTGGGCGTTTGCGTAGAAGAGCTTCCAGAATCAGGCGTCAAATCGCCACCATACTCGTACACCCGAACATAGTCAATGTAGAATTTGGTTGATGTCCAATCTGCCGGATTCGGATCTCCCGGGAAGAACCCGCCAACGGCTAAGTTCAGCATTAAATAGAATTCCTGATCAAATGGTGCAGGATAACTATACGTTCCACTCGAATCAGCACTGTACCAGTCCTGTTGAATCTGGTAAAGATTTCCATCTACATACCAGCGGAATTCACCCGGAAGCCACTCCAGAACGAAATCATGGAAATCGTCCTCAAACGATCCGTTTATGTCATAGTATCCGGTATTGTAAACCCAGGGATTTCCATAATGCAAAGTTCCAAGGACAGTATCCCGATCGCTGCCCATATACTCCATGATGTCAATTTCTCCACAAATTGGCCACTCGCCGCCATAGACATTGATATTCTTCGGCAGCATCCAGATTGCCGGCCACAGGCCCGTGCCACCGGGCAGCTTTGCGCGGAATTCATACCGTCCATATGTCCAACTTGAGGTAGAGGACAGCTTTGCAGATGTGTAATTTTCCTCTCCGTTGGATTCCTGGATCGCATTCAGGACAAGGCAGCCATTTTCGATATACGCATTTTCCGTTGAATCTGTGTAGTACTGCTGCTCGTTGTTTCCAAATCCACCGCCACCAATTGTAAAACTCCATTTGTTTGTGTCGACGGAATCCCCAGGAAACTCATCTGACCAAACCAAGTTCCATTTGGAACTGTCCAAGTTGCTGTATTTTGTGTTTGATGTACTTGTTGCAAACACTTCAAGTCGTGCACAGCTTGCAACAAGTACAATGCAGCAGATGACTGCAACAAGGGCCCTTGTAAATCTGGTATGCATTTTGTAAATCCTCCTTCAATTTTTTGTGCGTTTTGCACATTCATATTGTATCAAAGAGGTCCTTAACTTGTATATACCATAATTTTGGATTTGATGGCATCTTTTTGGATTTGCTAACGGGACACCCCAGAAATTATTATCCAAGGTTTTCAAGGCACTCGCTTGAACAGTAAAACAAAGAAAGTGAACTTCAGCCTACCTTCCCATTCTCGTCACCAGTCCAACTCAGAACTTTTGCCCTTGAGAATGCACCCTCACCATGCACGCATAAGCCAAGACCCGGTTCACGTAAGAACCATGTCTTGTATTTTTCGAGGCAGCCTCCCAACGAGACTGCCCCTTAGTCCGTTTTGTTCTAGCTAGAATATTTTTAGAAAGGAATGTGCATAACTATCTCGACCAACATGCAAGCCTATGATTTCGGGTTTGGCTATTTTGCATATGGGTAGTTATTAAGTGCTAGCACATTTTCAAACAGGAATATACTGCTATTTGTTCATAATTTTGAGTCTACATCAGCTCATTATGTCAATTATATCACACCGCCGGTATTTTTTATCAGTTCTTTAACACTATCATTAGCTCTGATATTTGAGAAATCGCAGCCAGCCAATGCCAGTCCAGGCTCATATTCAACCGGAACCGATAGCTCTCCTATATCCCGGTCTATCAGCGTGACATGGAATGTTTCAAAGCATCCAATCATCTTATTGTTTTGCCACGGTGCAACATAGTTCCAACTATAATACCCCTTGTCGTTCCCAATATGACGATCAAACACTCCCCATAGTATTTCGTAAGTCGCACTACTCAAATTAGATACCCATGCAAGGTCAGCACTATCACGAGCCAGAATTGCCTCTCCCATTTTTTCATCCAGATACATATAGGTTATGAGATTCTCCATTCCTTTTTGTGAAGCCAATGCCTTCTTGTGTCGTACACATATCATCTCAAGTTTGCCAAAGTGAAAACATAATGGTGTAACGGAGTCACCGTCCACCTGATAACATTCAGGGTTCAATATCCGTGCAAATTCAGGCCTGTCTTCCAAAAAGAAACCGCGCGTGAGTCTGTACCTCTGAATCCCATTTTCGTCATGGGGTCCCTCTTTACCGATATCGCCATTTCCGTGCACATAATATGTATACAGCTCTTCCGGTAAATATGGAACAATGTAGTACCATTCCTTGCTGAACTCGAAACCTGCATATTTCGCTACCTTGGAATAGAACTCACACCGGGTTGGCAGTCCTTCCTCTGATCCTTCAGTAACTGTTACTTCAATCCATTTTCCCGAGTAGTTACCGTACAAAAAGCGTTCCTGCCCAGCTGACCGAGCTACAATCATTTCTTCACCTGTAATCAGGTTGAATTCTACGCACTTATACTGCGTTGTAATAAGGACGTAATCCCCATTGTGGCTAAAAGACAAGTCAACTACTGTTTCTGAAGGCATGATTGTAGAAAAAATAGTTTTCTCTTCATAGGTCTCCAGATTCATTACGATAACTTTTTCATGTCCAAGGTCAGCAAACGCAAGTGCTATCCGGTTGTTCGTTTCATCAGAAGCAGTAACGTTGACAGTATAGTCGTGCTCCTGATAGCAATACTGATATTCCAGTTTAAGCGGCTCACTTGAAAACTGTGAAATACCATTATAGGCGTGTACGAGGAAAGCATTGGATCTGTCAGAGCTTACATACAAATAGGCCGTGTCATAATAGGCTTCATTGTACTTAGCACGTATTGTGTCATTTTCTGAATCCCACTCATAAGTTTTTGCATTGTTATCGAACGCAAGAAACTGTGTGCTAGACGGCGCTACATTTGTTGAAAAATGAAGCTGCGTATCCACGCCCTTTTCTTTCAGCTTTTTTTCTATGCCTTTAATAGTAAAACACTTCAGAACACCGTTATTCCCGTTGATCTCTGATTCAATGTTTACTAAGTAGCAACAATCTGAATACATAATCATACACATCGCTGGCATCTCCGCATAATGATGAAATGCTGCAGGCGGATCTTGGTTCTCTCTTGTAATTGGCACAAAAACCGCTTTTTCCATTAAAGTGTTGCAATTCAAGTATTTAATTTGATTATTGTCACCATCATGTATCAAAAAAGCGCCTTTTCCGGTCAGATATGTAGCAGTCGGATGCATATGAGCTGCACCGAGAAAACAATAAAGTACTGCAAGTTCACCTGTTTCCATATTCCATTTCCAAATTGAACATGGAACCCCAAGATTAGCTGCTATGTCATCGCAGTCCTCGTCTGCACCTCCGTCATACTCCTCATCGTCAAAATCCAAGTCCGCACATGGGTCAAATTCATAGGAGAAGATAAAAGCAAGTGCCCCCGCTGTCGAAAAATACACTTCATTATTCCTATAGATACCGTGAAAAACCTTCTTATAGAGCAAATTTCCGGACAGCTCATAACAAAATGCTTGGTTTGCATCACAAATTAGGGCAATAGATTTACTATCATCGGAAAAAGCAAAAAAAGACAGAACGCTGTGTATCCCTTCAGGAATAATGCAAATGGGAGGTTTCTGTGGATAATCCAAATCAAATATATTTAGTTTAATCGACATTCCACTACTTAATGATTCCTGCACTTTCACCCCCAACCATCTTTTGTTTCGAGAAATTTTCATATATCCTCTGGTTGAGTTATCCCTGTTACCAACCGGATCCCCTGAATAGATTTCATATTCAAATTTACCGGAAACAATATCCCAGCATTTAATCAGTCCGGAATCATCTAGAGTAAGGCACTTTTTTCATAATAGATATACTCGATGATATTGTCCTGATGATTCTGAGGATGGAAGCAATCTTCGTGCAGTACTGCCCCACTAAAATTCGTGCCTACTTTACCAAAGCAGCTCTTTCTGCTGCAAATCACATTAAAGAAATTGCTATGAGACAGATCCAGGCCATGCAAATCTACATATGTTAGTTCCTTTCTTCCATAGAGTATGGACGACAGCAAATTCTCCTGCAAATAATGAATGTCTGTCTTCTCGCAAAGCTTGCGGCACGCATCTAAAGCCTCTGCCAAAACAGCCTGCTCATCATTATCCGGTTTGGGTGTATACCAATTGCCAATCTGTTTCTCTAAGTAGGGCTTGTTTCGATGCTCCATGAGGATTTCACTAATCAGTGCGACCTTTTCCAAAGACCAGAAGCTGGTATTCAGTGTTTTACCGTAAGATGCATCCGATTCTTCAGATTTTATTATAAATTTGCTTGGATTCACTTGCGGAAGCATTCTGAGTAACTGCACAGTCCATATTGCAGAGAAATAATCCCTGAAACTGTGATGACAGAAAGCGTATCTTACTCGTTCAACGTAACTGCCTTCATTGATCTGATACTGATAGATAATTCCAAGGTAATCAAATACACACTTAATAACATCAGTGGTCTTGACAATATCTCCTTCAACTAAAGAATCCAGTGTGGATTGCAAGCAATTCTTGGAATAATGAAAATCCACAAAAGGGTTGCTCCCAGCATCTAAGAAAAGTTCTCGAACCGCTTCTACTGATTTCAATATCATGTGCCCGAAGTTGCCAGCGTTGACAGAGAAAATATCCTCACTTTCAAAGCAAGCTCCAATATATGGAAGAATAAAATCCAATACCAGCTGCGTCTGCAATTCATTTAAAGGGTTTGTTCGAGTTTCTACAGCTCTTTTTCGGATATTATAAAAAGAAGAGTTACGGTGAAAGAAGAAATAAAGGATTTCTCCCTGCGTTTCAGGAAGAAGTGTATTCTCTCCACTAGATGCGAACATACACAAATACAGAGGGGTTCTTAAGCACTCCACCAAATGTTTATTATTCATCACCTCTGCAATGAAATATTCTTGTTTCCCACACCCGCGAAGATGCTCAATAATAACCGAATCATCAAGTCCGGTTACACGAATATTGGTAAAGCCCGCTGCATAGTATGCTGCCTGAGTCTCACGACTAGTTGTGATAATCCTGACATTGTCATATTTTTTTATTGTGGATATCTCATTGCTAAGCAAACTGCGGATACTATATCCCTCATCAATTTTCACCTCATTGAATCCATCCAGCAACAATACATATTGTGGCTTTCCACCGTCAGGCCTCTTCTGAAGTTCTTTTTCCACGTATTCCAAAATCCTATCATCAACCGTATCGAGAGAAGCATGATTTTCAAGAAGTGCACCAATGTATCTCGTAATAAATTTTGTTTTCCGTGAAGGATCGTTGTGCCAATGCACGATATCTGTAGGACACCGGTTAAGTTCAATAAAAATGTAAACAGGCAAATCGGAGAATTTCTCGGGACTTTGTGCAAATGATTGCTCAATTAAGTAGTGCAAGAAAGTAGTCTTTCCCGTTCCCCCATTGCCTATTATCGCTACATGGTCATTTATGGCTTTGCATAGCTCTGCTAATGGCGCAGACTGGCCGCCTTCTGTTTTTCCTTCTATCGGCACAGTCAGCTTAGGTATATATCCATTCGGTAGTAGGCGGTCAATAATATCATAGGCAAAGCGCTGCCCTTCTTGTTTTGAAATCTCATAGACGGACTTTGATGCTTCCCATAGCAGTTCTCTGGGATTACTCCTTAATATCTCCTCGATCTTCGGATTTATTGGTTTTTCCAATTTGGATATCCGATCTTCAAGTGTTCCCATTCTCCCCCAAAACAAATTGCACACCTCATTGAATCTCTGATCCAGAGATTCAATCTGCTGCATTTCATACCAGTCAGCAAGCCCTTGGTGTTTGAGAAGTTCTTCTTTAAATAACACCATGAATAAATCATCAATACTACGGATATCTAACTCCGTCAGATACATTTCACGGTTCGCCTCTCCAGTGTTAGTCCATTCAAGGAATAGGTCCTCGATGTCATCCGCTGGAACTCCCTTAACGCAACTCCCCCGCCAGGACTCATATCGAGGAATCACGTAATTTTCCATCAGTTTCCTGTGGGTATCGGATAGTCTACCGCCTTGTATACGAGCAAGCACATTCGCTATGCACTCTTTCAACTGACCATCGATACTGTCATCTTTTTCCCCTTTTAATAGGCCAACCGATTTAACCACAGACAGCACAACATCGACACCAGCACTAGCAAGACTTGCCTGCGAACCAGTCTGTGGATAGGCAACTGACATAACAGCTAATCCTAATTTTACCAGCACAGAACACAAGTCTGCCTTGTTTTCTTTTTCCATTGTGAACCCCCTAACCCATAATGATACAATATTGTTATAATCCTTCATAAGGTACCTTGTCTTTATTATAATTATACAGATTGCCAGACTATAAAGCAAGATTCGTGTTAGAAAATAGATTGTTTTTTAATTAAAGCACCCGAGCAAAAGCGAGTTATCGTCAAAAATGAAGAATGGCTGCAAGTGGAATGGTTGCACATTCGCAGATCGCTGGAGCATTCGAGTATGTAGCGAGTTTTCTAGCTGACCTCTTGTACCGCCGCACGTATCGTCTGGCACGCAGCAATTCAATCACATAAAGTGCAAAGGCTCGTAGCTACTCAGGCTCTCAAAATATCCGGATGCTACGAGTCTTTTAATTCGCGATGGTCATAGTGAGAGTATTGTCAAAATTGCAATTGCACCCAGTTCAGCACAATAGTGAAAAGCTTTTCTCTGTTCATGCAATTCTCCTTGCTTTATTGAACCGATACTCCGTCCAAAGCTCCAGCCCAAGGGGCAGCAGGCAGAGCGCCAGATAACCAATGGCCGCTGTCATGCCAATTCCGTTTAATGGCCGCCAGATAATTCTGGGGTTGTACCACATCTTGCTGGCTCCCAGAATCACGCCCATGACCGTCAGGGTGATGCAGGTGAACAGGGTAATCACAAACGCCCTGTCCCGGTTATCGAAGCGGTAGATGGAGAAAGCCGTCCTTCCCCGGAGCAGACTGCCACGGGAGCGCATGGAATCGGATTCCAGCGCTAAAGCCGAGATCATCCAGGTTATCAGCATGGAAAATATCCGCAGGCAGTTGATGAACCGCTGGAAGACATTTCCTTGATTGCTGCCCCGGCCAATGCCCTTTTGGGCGAGGTTGATTTTCCTCGCCTCCCGGCCAACTCTGGGAATGAACCGCAGCAGGATCGTGAGGAAAAGCGACAGCCTCGGGCTGACCCTGCCAAAGAGGTATACAACTTTGTCCGAAGTCACCACGCGGAATATGGCTTCCAGCCACATGCACAATGTTGCAAACCGCAAGCCGATCACCAGCCCGTAGACGAAGCTTTCCACCGTCAGATTGTTGCCGATGAAGTTCTGTCTCAGCACTGTGACACCGAAATGGTGATAGGAGCTGTAGTACAGCGCAAATGCCAGAATCAGCGGCAACAGACATAAGCTGAAGATCACCGCCCGCTTGCCGCAGCGCTTGATGCTGTAGACAAAAGCGCAGACATAGGCGATAGCCAGAAATACCGGATGCTTGAAGCTCACAGCTCCGTAGATGGCAGCGGCGAAGAAGATGAAATTTACCGCCGGATGGCAGGCTTCAAACCCCATCGTCGTCCTCCGTCATGCCGTATTGCAGCTTTACCCGCTCCAGCTTCTCCAGCAGCGCGGGGCCGAACAACACCATGGTCAGAGCCGTGCAGACGCCTTGGCTGATATTCACCGGGAAGCCGGAGATATAAAGCGGCCATGCCGTTTGAGCGTTGATAATGGGCAGGGTCAGAAATACCGTGCAGGTGTCCAGCAGTGGGCCGACAAACAGGACACAGGCCAGAAAGCCGAACGCGGCCATGACCCAGCGCTTTTGCGGCAGCCTGCCCTTGGCGAACAGGAAGCCCGCCAGCATTCCCCCCGCGCCGTAGGCGAACATCTGCCATGGGGTATAGGCTCCCTGCCCATAAAAGAAGTTGCTGGCAAAGGCGGATACCGCGCCCACCAGAAAGCCCGCCTCCGGGCCAAAGGCGATACCCGAAAGCATAATGATGGCAAAGATCGCCTTGAAATTGGGAATCGGTATAGCCACCCGCGCGGCCACAGCCAGAGCCGAGAGTACGGCAATGACCACTAGTTCCCGCGCCTGTGGTCTGCGGCTTTCAAAGGCCAGCAGGAACGGGATGATGATTTCGATAATGACCAAAGTGCTGGTCAGGTAGTAAGCTCTGCCAGTCAACCGCAGGCCAAAGTACAGCGTGGCCGGGATAACCAGCAGAAATATCAGGAGCGTGGCAATGTGAGATTTCTTCATTTTGCTGCCTCCTTGTTTTCTTTATAGAGATAAATGACATCCTCCGCAGTTATGGCACCGTCAAAGATATGACGGCTCATGCGGTGGGCGGTGGTGCAGAAGCTGTTGGAGCCGAAGAAGCGGCGTAATATATGTGTCACTGTATGACCTTCTTTCATCCCATCCAGAATTCACCCACATCCGCCCCCAGACCGTTGCAGGTGTAGCACCAGACGATATCCTGACCGTCCTGCAGCTTGTAGGCGGAGCAGCCGTAGTTGGGGAACCATTCATCCACCTTGTACATCCAGCCGGATTCCGGTCCCACGTCAAATTCATACAGGTGGTTGATGCCCTCGATATAGTAGCTGTTGTACATGGGCGTCCAGCTGTATTCGATCTGGATGTCCGCGGCCTTACAGACCTTGTTCAGCACCTCGAACACTGTATCCCCCTCCGCGAAGCTGACCCTTGTCTTGGGGAGGATCGTTCCGTTTCTGGGGACGAAGGGTGCCTTTTCCTCGTTCAGATTATTGGTGTTGTCCAGAATGGTGTCGCAGACGATGGTGATTGTGCAGACATGATCCTCCTGACCGGGGGTAATGACGGCGTTGTCCTTCAGCTCCCGGATCTGATACTGGCTGCCCAGACCATCGCCGGTACTGGTTTTCAGCATAAACGCAGTCACCACACCGGCAATGGCGATGGCGGCGATAATCAGAACCATAATCAGGTTCGCGGTTTTCTTCTTTTTCATGTTCCACCTCATTGGCACAAAAACCGGCCATCCGTCGCTGGGCAAACTCAGAGGGGGAATCCTGAGCAGCGTGGGATGATCCGGCTTTCGTTAGGTTAGTTGGTTTCTGCCACACAGGCAGAGCTGCCGCCAGCGGTAGGGGGTAAGCTAATCAGCAGCACTTCTTTCTTTGCTGGGGGCAGGATAACCCACCCCCAGCGGGGTCAAATCAGTCTTTCTTCTTGAACTTGGGAATGATGACGATTGCGATAACCATACCCAGACCGCAGCCGCCGACAACGCAGATCACAAGGATCCACCATGGGAAGTTGGTCTTGGCAGGCTCCACTTCCGCAGGCTCGGTGGTGGCAGGAACGGTAGGTTCTACCTCTACAGGATCGCCGCCCTTGTTGATGGTATCGGTCATGTCATAGAGGTTGGTCTTTCCGGTGAGGAAGCGGTAGTATGCCGTCAGGGCGTAGTACGCCTGTTCGGTGGCCATGCCGTCCAGTTCACCGTCCATGACGTGCTTGAAGCCGCCGCCATTTACATAGTAGCGCAGCAGCGCGTCAATGACAGAGTTACCGTTCTTGACGAACCGGGGGTCGGTATCCGCATTGATGCCCAGAGCGGACAGTGCGGTAACGACCTGAGAAATGGATTCGCTGGTGGCAATCTTCGTCGTGCCGTCGTAGGAGGTGGAGTAGCCGCCGTCCTCGTCCTGCATCTCGGAGAGCCGCGCGACAGCCTTGTCGATGGCCTCCTGTACCTTCAGATCCTTCGTGTAATAGGGAGCCAGAGCGGTCAGCGCCATGCCGGTCATGTCGGAATCGGCCTTGTCGCCGGAGACAGTCCAGCCGCCGTCGGAGGTCTGCACACGCAGAATTTCATCAATGAGCGCCTGACGGGTGACGGTGCCGCCGGTGGGTACGGGGTAGTTGCCGGAATCCAGCGCCAGCAGCGCCCAGATGGGGCCGTTGTTGCCCTGGTACTTCACGAAGTCCAGATCGCTCAAGCCTTGCAGCAGGTCATAGCCGCCCACGTTGGTCACGTCGCGGCCAATGGCCGTCAGCGCCAGAATGATCCGGGAGTTATCCGTGGATTTCGCCTTGTGGAGCCGTCCGGTTTCGGTGTCGATGTTCTCGGCCACGTACTCCAGAACCTTCTTGTAGTAGTCCTCCACGCCGGGGACGTTCCGGTCGGAACGGGCCAAACCGATGACCATCCACTCGCCGCCGATGGAGCCGACGCTGGGCGTACCCAGAGCCTCCATGTAGTCGCCGGTGGTGATGTAGGGATCGCTGACCTTGCCCATGGCCTTCAGCATGGCAAGCTTGGTCTCGGCGGTGGTCAGAACATCGTAGTTGTCAACCAGCTTCTTCTGCAGGTCGGTCAGGGCATCGTAAGCCTTGCGGGCGGCCTCGATATCCTTTTCGGAATCCGGGGTCACGTCCTTCAGCTTGTCAATGAGGTCGATGACCTCCTGCGCCTTTTCCTTGTCCTCTTCCGAAGCCGTGAGCTTCGCATAGGCGGTCTCGGCGTCGGTGAGCTTCTTGACGTTCGTGACCAGATTCTTCTGATCCTTGGTCAGAGCGTCATAAGCCTTGCGGGCAGCTTCAATACTGGTCTTGCTCTTTTCCGTGACGGGGTCTTCGATCTTGTCAATAAGCTTGATAACCTCGTCGGCCTTGAGCTGGTTCCACTTCCGGGTGGCTTCCTGGAGGGTGGAGAGCTTCGTGACCAGTTCCTTCTGCTCAGCAGTCAGCTTGTTGTAGCCGTCCCATGCGGCGTTGATGGCCGCGCCGCTGTTGATCGTGACCGTGCCGATCTTGGAAATGAGGTCGTCTACCGCTTTGGCTTTGGCCTTGTCGTCCGCCTCTTTCAGCTTTTTGTACTGATCCTCGGCGTCAGTGAGCTTCTTGTAGTTTGTGACCTTTTCCTTTTCTTCCGTACTCAGAGCGTCATAGGCTTTCCGTGCCGCGTCGATTTTCGCCTTGCAGGCGTCGGTGAAGGACACGGTGCCGATCTTATCGATCAGGTCGATGACATCCTTGGCTGTGCCGGGTTTCTCAATAGGAGTCATTCCACCCTCTTCTTTGGTGTAGTCATCGGTATAGTGCAGGATGATTTCATCACCTTGCTTCAAATACCGAGCCGATACGCCAACATCCGGATGGGTTCCGTTAACGGTGTACATCCAGCCGGAGAGCTTGCCATTGTCAAATTCTCCAAGGCCGTTGATGGACGCAATGTAAATGGTATTATATTGATTATTATCGCTTGCGTCAACACTCATGCTGTGCTTCGAGAATACACGCTTCAAGACATCCCATACCGTTTCCGTTGTGTCCGCTTCCATATTGGGTTCGCTGGCCCATAGACTTAATCCGCCCATAGCGAGTCCATGAACTCCACCGGATGCACCGTGCTTGCTGTCTCCATAGATAGACACGGAAACTGTAATCTTTGTTGACTTGGGTATTACGACAATAGAAATTTCGCAAGCTGCCGTTTTATACGTCAGAAAAACTGTTTGCTTACCCGATTCATTCTTGTCGTATCCGCTGATTTCTACATCGCTTAGATCAACTTGACTTGTCTTTCCGTCTGTCCAATACGCCGTCAATTTAATTCCGTTCAAATCCAAATCTTCGCCAACTGCGTATTGGGTCTTGTATTGACCGGAGGCAACGAGTTTATAGCATACAGCTTCAGCGTCACCGCCGATTGCTCTTGCTAACTTGTCCGCATCCTTTCCGAGAGGATCATCAGTACGATTGTGATTCTTCTGCCAGATACAGCCGTTTACGGCTGGGGCGCCACTGACATCCGTCTCAGTGTTAAACACAATCGTTCCACTTGGATGCGTGGGATTCTTATAATTTGTATCCACGTAATGTACAAATCCGATTCCCGATTTTACGTCTCCACCGGCAGAATATGTATTGCTCTGGATGTTATCGAACTTATTCAAGCTCTCATAATATCCAATAATTCCTCCTACATACTCGTCGCCAGTTGCCGTTCCCGAGAATGTGTTGCCGATGATAGAGTAGCTATTCCATGCCTGAGCTACCTTTGTATCACCACCAATGATACCGCCCACGTATTTTTTCCCGGATACTGTGCCGTCCACTTTACATCCTGCTATTGTCAAACGGTACGCATTCGGCGCGGCAGCACCCCAATACGGGCCTCCCGCAACACCGCCTACATAGGAATCTCCTTCAACACTACCATGGAAATCAGAATTCGTAACTTCGCAGGTACCCATTGCATTATCTTTCGCACCTACGAGACCGCCTACATAATTGGCCCCTCGCACGGTTGCGTAACTAACACAGTTCTCGATGGTACCTTGCAGTTTTCCGGCAAACGAACCAATTTGATTTTCTGTTCCCGTGTATCCGATTACGGCTCCACGCTCAACTACACAGTTGCGGATTGTAGTCATAAACCCTGCACTACAGCCAGCAAACCCATTTTCGCTGGACAAAACCGAACCGACGAGACCCGATTTTAACGTCTGTGTTCCACTTTTAAGTGTTACATGGTCAATAACAATACAGCTGCCGGACAAGCCCACACCTTGGCAATTATTAACCAGTCCATAACCGGCAATTTTTTCACCATAGATGTTTAAGTCTTTAATGGATGCTTCCCTTACATATCCCAGCAGGGGAAGACCATCGACAGGTACTGTCAAAGTCTTGCCATTTCCGTCTATGTTCCCAGAAAATGCGTTCAGATTATTGCCTGCATCAATTTTGTCGCTTCCATCTTTCGTGCATCCAATGGGTGTCCACCCCTCTGGAAGCGTAACATTGTCTGCAAACTGGAAATAAATACCTGCAAAAGAATTACCATTTGCAACACTTGAGCGAATCGCTTCGAGGTCATCAGCCGTTACGATGATATATGGGTTTTTCTCCGATCCCTCTCCCTTCAACGGCCATTCCAGCGCTTTGACTGTATATTCAGCGCAGGCCGACGTTACCTTTTCTCCAACAATTCCTTGGTAAGTAAGATAAATTTCACAGTAATACCATCTCGTACCAACTTTTGTTGAGTCAGGGATATAAGCGCTTCTTATTCCGGTCTCTTCGGATGTCCATGTACCAGACCCCTCAATGGGCTTTCCGTTCGTTCCTTCACTGTCTTCGCATTCATACCATAAGAATTTAGGCACGCCTTCATTCGCTTTTTTAATAACCACAGATATGGGGCTTTCCGTGCCAACAAAGACATCTCCTCCAACTGGCTGTTGAACGATCTCCGGCTTTGGCAATTCCACCGCATTGATTTTTGATACCCTAATCCTAGGTAAGCTAATCGTTTGTCCTTTACAGGTGACTTTTCCATCTATGATATACGTAAACACATTGGTAGAACTGGTGTCAACACTTACCTCATTTGTAGTAGCGCCATCTATCACAGTTCGATTGGCACCCATACCCCGTGTCCATTCATACACTGCTGTATCATCTGTGTTCTTAACAGCAGCTTTAAATGTAAACTTATCATATTGGGTTAGCTGCGGAATCACCCACGCCTTGAGCTTTTCATTGTACGTCACCTGAATTTCTTCATCGTTTACGAAAAATTGATATGCCTCGAACTCTACCTTTTCCTCCGGAGGATCCTCCACCACCACATGCAGTTTATAGGTCCGGTCCGCTATATTATAGGTTGGTTCTTCATTCGTAATCCGAATAGTAAAGTCGGTTTCTGCTTCAGAGCCAGGCGTATACTCAACAGTGGTAGCCGTTTCGCCGGCTGCATCAGCTTTTGAGAAATAGGAAATACTATTGGTGAAATTTGTTTTTCGAATACCTCCAGATGCCCAAATTGCGTATTTAATTCCTCTTGTCAGTACGACCTCGTATGTCCCGTCCGAAATTTTTTTGATGACTCGTTCAGGTTCAACAATATCACTTTTATTCGTAACAGAAATCCGTTTCAGATCATTATAAAGAGACAAACAAGCCCTATACGTGTAGTCGCTTCCTTCAACCTTAAAAACGAAATCGGAATACTCTAGATTATGAAAAAAGCCTGTTACTTCATCATATCGTGTATAATCCGGCTTTCCTGTGCGGCTATAGTAACCATCCAGTAAAACCTGTCCATTTTCGGATGTAACCGTCTTTTCGCCAAGGCTCTCCCCCGAAGCAGAATCATACGCATTATATGTAACCGTGTATATTTTACCTACTTCTTCTGGAGCTTTTACAGTGATCGTGGGTAAATTTCGATAATCTTGAATACCACCAATCACATAAGTTGGAGCCAGCAGCACAAACGTTCCATCATCCTGCTTTGTTATAGGGAGATCCGTATACTGAAACCGTTCGTCAGACATTTCGGAATAGCTGAGGGTAAAAACAAATGTACTCAGATCGATTTCCGGATCCGGATTGGCTACTGTTACCTCGCAGTTGGCCGTAAATCCGCCGTCAACCGTTGTAGCAGTGATTTTGGCTGTACCTTCGCCAACCGCTGTCACTTTCCCGAATGGATCAACACTGGCTACTTCTTCATTATCTGAACTCCAAGTGACCTCTTTATTGTCCGCGTCTTCCGGAAGCACTGTTGCAATAAGTGTTTCTATGCTTCCGCCCAAAGTCATTTTCAGTTCCTGTTTATCTAAAGAAATACCAGTTACAGCGACAATATGCCGACCCATCAGTGCAATAAGCGGCTCATTGTTTTCTCCAACCGATACCAATTCCCACTGTTGCTTTGTCCCTGAATAATTTACTTTGCTAAGAGCCTCACATCTGTCAAGTGCGTAATCCCCAACTTGTTTAAGAGTTAGCGGAAGCGATATCTCCTCCAAAGCGATATCTCCGCTAAAGCATCCCTTCGGAAGATATGTAATGCCTTCATCAACAGATACATTTTTCAGGTTTTCACATCCGGAAAAGATGTAAATTCCTATTGTCTCTACCGTACCGGGGATTTTCACTGATTCAACAGCTGTTTTGGAAAAGGCAGACTGCCCGATCGATACCAGTCCATCGCCCACGGTGATTACTTTAAGTTCAGCCGACTTGTTAAACGCATATTGCCCAATGGTTTTTACTCCATCAAGGTTAACGCTTTCAAGTTTGCTTTCCTCAAACGAATATTCACCCACCTCGTCAACATGAGATAGGTCAATACTCTTAAGATTCGTGCAGATATTAAATGCTCTTTTCCCAATTTTCGTCACGCGATGCTCGGCGCTTCCCAGCATCACGTTTTCCAGCCCCGTACATTTCAGGAAAGCGCTTTCCCCAATGCTGTCCGCGTTGGGCAAATTTATAGAGGTAAAACCGGAACATTCCAAAAAAGCATTATCGCCAATGGTCTTTACATTTGCTAAGTCTATTTCACTCAGTCCAACATTCGTAGCAAACGAATACGTTCCAATCTTTGTAACGGTACTGGCTAAGATTACATCGGTAAGGTTTGGATACTCCCGAAAAGCATTGTTGCCAACAGACTCGACACTGTCAGAAATTACAATCTTTTTAATTTGACTTTTTAATGCATACCAAGGAGCCCCGCTTGCGGAAGTATAGTCTGACATCTGTCCGGAACCCGATACTGTCAAAACACCGGTTTCAACATCAAAATGCCATGTGGCATTGGTTCCGCATTTCCCGTTGTAAGGATCCGCCGTATACTCGATCTCCTGCCCCGTCTCGTCTAAAACGTAAACTTTCTTTTTTCCTGTATAATTAAGTGCCTCCCACTCAGACGCAGTTCCACCAAAATGAATATTTTTACTTGCAATGTTCGTATCGCCAATTTTGTTTAAGGTATTCGGCAAATAAATTTCTGTGAGTTTTGCCGTGGCCATAAAGGCATTTGCCGCAATCTCCGTCAACGTACTGTCTTCTGAGATTTCAAAGCTCTCCAGTTTAGAGAACATCGCAAATGCGTATTTGCCAATAACCGTGATGCCGCTTCCGATTTGAACCGTCGTAATTTTTGCTTTAACGCTTGCCCATGGCTGTTTTACTGCACTTGCGGAGTCACTGATAGCGCCTTCACCCGCAATAATGAGCGTCGAGGTATTTTCAACCCGCCACTTTGCGTCATCCCCGCAGCTATTCCAAACCGTTACCTCGCATACATCCTCATAAACTTCATCTGCGGTCTTCACAGAAATACTGGCAACGCCCATCCCCACTGCAGTCACAACACCGTCTTCTACAGTTGCGACCGAAGGATCGGACGATTCCCATATTACAGTAGTATCCGAAGCATTGGAGGGCGATACTTCTACCGTCAACGTTTCCGCTTGGCCACCCACCAGCATATCAAGTTTTTTCGTATTTAACGCAATTCCGGTAACCGCAACAAGTTCGTCACCGTTACTTTCAACCGCCGGCACTTCGTCATCTGCCTCAACGGTGACAACACAGGTCGCCTTATATTGTCCGTCCGCCGCAGTAACCGTAATCTCGCAAGTGCCAAGAGTATTGAAAGTAACAATCCCTTGATCAATTGAAGCAATCTCAGGATCGGAACTTTCCCATTGCAAACTAGAATCTGAAGCATTCTCCGGTTCAACCACTGCATTCAATGTAACAGCAGCGTCCCCCAGCTTCACTTTTAATTCGCTTCTATCTAAATAAACTCCCGTTACGGGAATATTGACTTCTTCATCAAATATTTCATCGTTGCTGACATATCCATCGGTTCTTTTTAATGCCCTTATATCATCGCTGCTGTCGTCAAGAACCAATTCCGCATCTTGCGAACGTGAATTGGCTTCCTGAATAACTTCCGCTTTGCCTACTTCCTCCGCCTGTATCGCGATTGAAAAATTAGGCAGCATCAGTGCAATTGCAAGGAGAATGGAAAGGGCGCGTTTCAATCCACTTTTCATGTAGGATACCCCCCTGACAGTAAAAACTGGGAGGGGCTGCCGCCCCTCCCAGTCAGATTAGGAATTACTCGTAGATAACGTAATCGCTCAGGTCAAACACGATCGTCATGCCATCCTCAATGTTGTAGGATGTGCCATACAGCGCCGGGGTAGTAAACACGCCGTTCTGCCCAATCGCAATCCGCCAGCCGTTACCATAGTACTTTGTGTATTCAACGCCGTTGATTGTTTCGGTAGTCGCCCCGCCAGTGGGAATTCCGCCAGGGGTAACACTGTGAACATAACCACCATTAGGAACATTTACGCTGTCCCAACCGCCCGTGGCCTCCAGACCGTTTGCCATCAATGCGCAAATAATCGCGTCAAGCACATTCGCATTTTCGCTATAATTTGCTTCTTTTCCATATACTGGCCGGGTAAACTCGAACATAGCCGCAATCGTTACACCATCAAGTTCGGCAGCTTCGCAGCCATTGAACAGGTGATCACTGAGAGTTTCTTGGTTTCTAAATTCCTGCTCCAGAAAAGTGCCATGGTCAGGGTCATATCCGCCCGGCGTGAACATTCCCGTCGTAACATAAACCGTTACGGTTGCGGTATCCGTATCGGCCGCAAAGGCAGGCACAGCAAAGCAGATAATCATTGCGAGTGCCAGGAACAGGGACAGTGCTTTTCTCATGTGCTTCATAATTTTTCCATCCTTTCAGATTTTTATTTATGCTCACGACATTTCTGCCGGTAGCATCAAAATGATGTAGGTCGCACCCATCCAGCGCTCCTATCATGTGGGGCAATCATTGGAGGTTACACATCCAAAAAGACACGCTCATATCATCGCACATTCAGTTTTGATTGTGTTGCCAGAATCGGATTAACCTGTATATGTCTCCGGGGGATTCCCCGGTTGACACCCATTTTTCCTCGCCAGAAACGCCAATTTCTGTTCCCGTCTCGGCTTCTGGATTCCCTTCGGCAGCGGCAGCTTTGCCTCGGTCAATGCGATCGACCAGCTGACAAACCGCTCCGCAATGTACCGCCCGCCCTCTACCTCGTAGGAATAAGGGGCGTGACCCAGCGCTTCCGCGCAGGTGCGAAGGTATTCCAGAATTTCATCGTCAGTCATATCCCCGTGGGCTTCTCCCCACCGGGCGTCCCGCTCTATGCGGGCCTGTTTCTCGGCCTGCACCGCCGCGTTTCTCTCCGCGCTCGCGGCCTGAACCGTTTCCATTTTTTCAGCCCGCAGTTTATCAAAAACGCGAACCTGTTCTTTCATCGTCTGACGATAGATGCGGCAGCCTCTCTCGCTGACCTTGTGCGTCGGATAGGGCAGCCCAGCGGCATTCAGCACCTTTGACCATGTGCCGAAGCGCTCGTAAATCATAGCGCCCCCGAAGATCTCTCTCGGGTAGGGCGTGTGTCCCAGCTCCTGAGCTGATTGCCGGACGTAGGCAATCAGCTGCTCGTCCGTGTCGCTCCGGTGCGCTGCCACAAATGCGGCGTTCTTTTGCCGCACGGCAGCGTCCGTCATGGCTTCCAGCTTCTGCTGTTTCCACTTCTGCGGGTCAAAATAATGGGGCTTGTCCTTTTTGCTCACACCGTATCCCTCCATCGTCAAGGCGCAGTGCCTCCGTTTGGGTGGGATCTTGCGGTGTACCTCGCGTCCAAAGATCGTCCTTGGTTTTGTAGGTCTCCTGGCTTCGTCAGCTTTGCGCCTTCTCGCTTTCGCAATGGCATGAATGCAAAGCCCATATCAACTTTCACAGTAGCGCGTCTGCGCCGGATTCACACCGGCTTCCCTTGTTCAGCCCGCGGCAAAGCGGGCCACAAAACCTATTCAGCTGTCCGGCAAAAGAAAAAGCCACACGGGCAGACTTCTGCCAGCGTGACCGATTGTTCTCACATCCTGCCTTCCTTCATCCCATTTCAGGGACGCGCTCCGGGTTCTCACACGGTCGGTATTCTGGCTCGCGCATCACAGCGGGCAACTCCGCCAGCGCCCGCACCCAGCCTTCTCAGGTTTCCCCAATGACCGGATCACTCCGTTAAGGGTGCGAACATTCTGCGCTTACAGCTACGGGTATAGCACCGGGATTTCACCGGATTCCCTGATCTCCACATCTGTGAACCACAGACGCGTGACACCGTGCAGCATTTACTTGTTAAATAGAAAATTTCTGTGCCATACTATGTACGACGGACAGAATGACAGAGAAAGGCTGATCGTTTCGCTAAGTAACTAACTTGACGAAAGCTTCGACTGACCTTTTCCACCCATCTATTCGCTTACAATGTACCATCAATCCCAATAAATGTCAATTAGATTTACTTCCGATTGTAAAATTTTGTGTAATATTGTTAATTATCGGAAGCTGTAGGCAAAGAGAATATAAAATTTAATGCTTATCGACTTAACGCAGCAAGCCACAATATCTTGACAAAGTCCGATTTGTTGGACAGATAGGATGCTACAATGTTCCCAAAAGCAAAAAGGGGAACATCATCAT
>OFMX01000466.1_pt1 | contig 40523 bp, 33 predicted proteins | sample 1541901 | NCBI WGS metagenome assembly OFMX01 (sample SAMN04209222, study PRJEB22552) | human gut metagenome | biome: gut; material: feces | host: Homo sapiens | place: USA: Oklahoma | reverse complement strand
CCCATCGTATTTTTCTGTAGTCTCGACATCTTCAAAGAAGTCCACTAATGTTGTTCTATCCATACACATACTATAGCACTCTTTATGACGTTTGAAAGTTGATTTCCGTGATTCTTGCGTTTCTATCCTTGTTTTTTGGGGAAAACTGTGGTATGATACCTACTGATAAAGGAAGTGTAACCATGTTCGATTTTCAGCGCCCCCAGCTGTCCCAGAAGGACGACTATGAGCGCATTTTATTTGCCTGCCCGCCCAGAGGATGCGAATATTCCTTCGCCAATCTCTATCTCTGGGGACGGCAGCAGCTGGTGTTTACCCGGGGCTGTGTGGCCTTTTTCTCCCACTTTAACGGCCGGAGCGTCTACCCCTACCCCATCGGCGACGGGGACAAGCGCGCCGTGATCGAAGAAATTCTCCTCGACGCCAAACAGCGGGGGATCCCGTGCCGCATCGTCAGCATGACCGAGGCCGACCAGGCGGAGCTGCAAGGCTGGTTCCCCGACAGATTCCTCTACCGCACCGACCGGGACGGCTTCGACTACGTCTATTCCGTGGACGACTTAGCCGATCTGAAAGGTCGAAAGTTCCAGAAAAAGCGGAACCACGTCAACCGCTTCCGGGCAGAGCACCCCCGGTTCGAGCTGCAAACCCTGACCCACGACAATTTTTCCGCTGCCCAGCATATGGTCAGCGACTGGTACCGCGCCCGGATGCAGGCAGACCCGGCGGGGGACTACATGCTGGAAAGCATTGCCCTGTCCCGGGCATTCCGGCATTATGAGGGTCTGAAAATGGAAGGCGCCGTGCTTCTGGAGGACGGGGAAATTCTCGCCCTGACCATGGGAAGCCGCCTGTGGTCGGACACCTTCGACATTCATTTTGAAAAAGCCAGGGAGGACGTGGAGGGCGCTTATGCCGCCATAAACTGCGAATTTGCCCGGTATCTGCGGCTCAAATACCCCGAGCTGCGCTACCTGAACCGGGAAGACGACGTAGGGTTAGCGGGGCTTCGCAAGGCCAAGCTGTCCTACAATCCCCACCACATGGTGGAGAAATCATGGGCATATCTGGCGGAGGATTTCCATGGAGATTAACTACCCCACCGGCACTCAGGAAGCCCGGCTGCGGACGCTCTGGCGTCTGGCCTTCGGGGATCCGGAGGAATTGATCGCGGGCTTTTTTGCCAGTGGCTACTCTCCCCGGCGCTGTCGATGCGCGGCGGAAAACGGGAACGTGGCCGCCGCCCTTTACTGGTTTGACGCAGAATTCCGGGGGCAGAAATTTGCCTATCTCTACGCCGTGGCCACCCACCCGGATTTTCGGAACCGGGGGCTTTGCCGCACCCTGATGGCGGACACCGCTGCTTGTCTGACGGAGCGGGGCTATGACGGGGCGCTGCTGATGCCCCAGGATTCGGGGCTTCGGGAAATGTACGGCCGCATGGGCTTTCGGGACTGCTGCACCGTGTCGGAATTTGCCTGCGACACCGGGGAAGCGGTGGCTTTGCGCCCGATTTCCCGGAGGGAATTCGCCGCCCTTCGCCGGAAGTATCTGCCTCCGGACGGCGTGATTCAGGAGGGCGCAAACCTTTCCTACCTGGAACGCTATGCCGCATTCTACGCCGGGGCGGATTTCCTGCTGGCCGCCGCGCCCAACGGCGACAGCCTGACCGGCATGGAGCTGCTGGGCAGTGCCGGCGCCGCACCGGGGATTCTGGGGGCGCTGGGGGTTTCCCACGGCCGTTTCCGCACCCCCGGAACAACGCTTCCCGGCGCCATGTTCCGTCCCCTGCGGGCGGACGCGGATGCCCCCGGATATTTTGGGCTGATTTTCGACTGAGCTTCCCTAAGGAACCTCTGCGTAAATCGTCTGCGACTGTGAGCGGATCTTTTCCGCCCACTCTTCGGTATCAAAAACGGGAAATATAGCGCAGCCGTTGCCGGCGTAAGCCGGCTTACGGATGCGGCATACCCCTTGCGGGTACATACAGTATTCCAACCTTTTCGATACCTCGATTGGACGGAAAATCTCTCGCTCACAGTTCTTGCCGATTGAATCAGAGGTTCCCTAACCCTGTGGCATCCATAGGCCGCGCGGCCTGTGCCTTTTATAAAAACCAAGAACATTTGGAGGAATCAACGTGCACAGAGAACACCTGGCAAGCCGCTTAGGCTTCATTCTCCTCAGCGCCGGATGCGCCATCGGCATCGGCAACGTATGGAAATTTCCGTGGATGACCGGGCAGTACGGCGGCGGCGCGTTCGTCGTGATCTACCTGATTTTCCTGCTGATCCTGGGCGTCCCGGTGCTGACCATGGAATTCGCCATGGGGCGCGCGTCCCAGAAAAGCCCCCTGAAAATGTATCAGACACTGAAGCCCGGCAGCCATTGGCGCTGGCATGGCTACGCCTGCCTGGTGGGCAACGTGATTCTGATGATGTTCTACACCACCGTTTCCGGATGGATGCTGCAATATTTTGTGGACACCGCCGCCGGACGCTTCGCGGGACTTGACGTCGCCGCAGCGGAATCCGCCTTTGGCAATATGCTTTCCAATCCCGGCCGCATGACGGTTTACATGGGTTTGATCGTCGTATCCGGCTTTCTCATCATCTCCATCGGCATTCAGAAGGGCTTGGAGCGGGTGACCAAGTGGATGATGATGGCGCTGATCATCCTGATGATGGCGCTTGCCATACACAGTCTGTTCCTCCCCGGCGGCTCCGAGGGACTGAAATTCTACCTGCTGCCCGATATCCGGCGCATGAGGGACGTGGGCGTGGGCAACGTCATCGTGGGTGCCATGAACCAGTCCTTCTTCACATTGAGCATCGGCATCGGCTCCATGGCGATTTTCGGCAGCTACATCGACAAGGATCACGCCCTGGCCGGCGAGTCCGTCCGGGTCTGCGCCCTGGATACGCTGGTGGCGTTCTGCTCCGGCCTGATTATCTTCCCCGCCTGCTTCTCCTACGGCGTGGACGTCAGGAGCGGCCCCGCGCTGATCTTCATGACCCTGCCCAACGTGTTCAACAACCTGCCCGCAGGGCGCTTCTGGGGGAGCCTGTTCTTCCTGTTCATGACCTTCGCCGCCTACTCCACGGTTCTGGCGGTATTTGAAAACATCGTCTCCTGCGTGGGCGAGTTGACCGGATGGAGCCGCAGGAAGACCTGCCTGATCTGCGGCATTGCCATCTTCCTGCTGAGCCTGCCCTGCATTCTGGGCTATAACTTGTGGAGCAATTTCCGCCCTATCGCCGGTCGGGACGTGCTGGACAGCGAGGATTTCCTGGTCAGCAATTTGCTGCTGCCTCTTGGCAGTCTGCTGTTCGTCATTTTCTGCACCACCCGCTACGGCTGGGGCTGGGAGAACTTCCTGGCGGAAGCCAACGAGGGCAAGGGACTGAAAATCGCCAAATGGCTGCGGCCTTACATGACCTACGTGCTGCCCGTGATTGTGAGCATCATTCTCATCTTCGGCCTTTACAACTTCTTCGCCGCGTAAACGCTGCCCCGAAAGAGCGCACCTCTTTCGGGGCAATTTTATCGATTTGGCAAAACTCACATGGTTCCACCCCAAAAAGCGGCAGGAATCGTCTTTCTGCGAGTTGACGGGGGTCGCCCCCGATGATATAATGATAACGTAACATCAACAAACCCTTATGACTGACGGATTAGGCTGCATCCGAGTTTTCGGTGCAGGCCGAAGTGGAGCACCACATGGAGTAAGGGCATATCCCCATTTCCTGCCGACCGTCTGGGCTCACTTTCCCGTTACAGCGGGCGAGTGCGCCCTTTTTTGTTTGCAATGAGGAGGTCAACACATGAAAAAAGTCGGAATCGTCATGGGCAGCGACAGCGATCTGCCTATCCTGCGCAAAACCATGGACACCCTGGCGTCTCTGGGCATTCCCTACGAGTGTCACATCTACTCCGCCCACCGCACCCCCGAGGAGGCTCGGGATTTTGCCGTATCCGCACGGCGTAACGGCTTTGGCGTGCTCATCGCCGCCGCCGGTATGGCTGCGCACCTGGCCGGCGCCATCGCGGCAAATACCACCCTGCCGGTCATCGGCATTCCCTGCAAAGGTCCCTGTCTCGACGGCATTGACGCTCTTCTTTCCACGGTCATGATGCCCTCCGGTATTCCGGTGGCCACCGTTGCCGTAAACGGGGGCGTGAATGCCGCTTTGTTGTCCGCCCAGATTCTGGCGGTGGAGGACGGAGAGCTTGCCGCCAAGCTGGACGCCAAGCGCGCCGCCGACGCGGCGAAGGTGCTTGAGAAGGACGCCGCCCTTCAGGCGGAGCTGAAGGGCTGAGGGAGGATACAAACACATGGGCGGTTTCTTCGGGGCAATTTCCCATAAGAATTGCATTTACGACGTTTTCTTCGGTACGGACTACCACTCCCACTTAGGCACCCGCCGGGCAGGGCTTGCCTTTTACGACAGGGAAAATGGCTTCCAGCGGCAGATCCACAGCATTGAAAATACCCCCTTCCGCACGAAATTTGACGACGACATGGCCAAATTCAGCGGAAACGCCGGTATCGGCTGCATTTCCGACACCGACCCACAGCCCCTGCTGGTGCGCTCCCACCTGGGGATGTTCGCCATCTCCACCGTGGGCATTATCAACAACGCAGAACAGCTGGTGGAGGAGGCCTTCTCCGGGCCGGGACACCAGTTCATGGCCATGTCCTCCGGCAAGATCAACACCACCGAGCTGACCGCCGCTCTCATCAACCAGCGGGGCAGTCTGATCGAGGGTATCCGCCACGCCCAGGAGGTCATCGACGGCTCCTGCACCATCCTGCTGCTGACCCCCGACGCCATCATCGCCGCCCGGGATCGCTTGGGACGGCTGCCTGTGCTGGTGGGGAAAAACAGCGACGGCCTGTGCGTGTCCTTCGAGTCCTTCGCCTATCACAAGCTGGGCTATCAGGACTGCTACGAGCTTGGCCCCGGGGAAATCGTGAAAATCACGGCGGACGGCCTTGAGAGGCTTGCCGCCCCCGGTACCAAAATGAAGATCTGCGCCTTCCTGTGGACGTACTACGGCTACCCAAACTCCAACTACGAGGGCAAAAACGTGGAAGTCATGCGCTACCGCAACGGCGAGATCATGGCGCGCAAGGAAATGGAAGCCGGCACCATGCCGGACGTGGACTTCGTGGCGGGCGTGCCGGACTCCGGTCTGCCCCACGCCATCGGCTACGCAAACCAGTCCCATAAGCCCTTCGCCCGTCCCTTCGTCAAGTACACCCCCACATGGCCCCGCTCCTTCACCCCCGCCAATCAGGAGATGCGCAATCTGGTGGCGAAAATGAAGCAGATTCCCGTACCCGAGCTGATTCAGGGTAAAAAGCTGCTGTTTGTGGACGACTCCATCGTTCGCGGCACCCAGCTGCGGGAGACGGTGGACTTCCTGTACGAAAGCGGCGCGAAGGAAGTGCATATGCGCTCCGCCTGTCCGCCCATCATGTACGGCTGCAAATATCTGAATTTCTCCCGCTCCAACTCCGAAATGGAGCTGATCGCCCGGCGGACGGTTCAGAATCTGGAGGGCGACGAGGGACAGCAGCACCTGGACGAGTACGCCGATGGCACCACCCAGCGGGGCAAATGTATGCTCAAGGCCATCTGCGAGGAAATGGGCTTCGACTCCCTGGGCTACCAGTCCCTGGACGGCCTGCTGGAGGCCATCGGGCTGGATAAGGACAAGGTCTGCACCTACTGCTGGAACGGCAAAGAATAAACGATTTTACTTCTGAAAAAGGAGCGTCATTATGGAACACAACAATTCCCAGTCTGCCAGCTACGCCGCCGCCGGTGTGGACATCACCGCGGGATACAGGGCCGTGGAGCTGATGAAGACCCACATTGCCCGCACCCGCAACTTAGGCTGCCTGGACGACGTGGGCGGCTTCGGCGGCTGCTTCGGCCTGAACGTCGCCGGGATGGAGGAGCCGGTGCTGGTCTCCGGCACCGACGGCTGCGGCACCAAGGTCAAGCTGGCCATCCTCATGGACAGGCACGATACCATCGGCATTGACGCCGTGGCCATGTGCGTCAACGACATCATCTGCGTGGGCGCGAAGCCCCTGTTTTTCCTGGATTACATCGCCTGCGGCAAAAACGTGCCGGAAAAAATTGCCGAAATCGTGGGCGGCGTGGCGGAGGGCTGCGTCCAGTCCGGCGCGGCGCTCATCGGCGGGGAAACCGCCGAGCATCCCGGCCTGATGCCCGCGGAGGACTACGACCTGGCGGGCTTCGCCGTGGGCATTGTGGATAAAAAGAAGATTCTGGACAAGGCGAAAATGACGGAAGGGGACGCGGTGATCGCCCTGGCCTCCTCCGGCATCCACTCCAACGGCTTCAGCCTGATCCGCAAGGTTTTTCGCATTGACGAGAACCCCGCTGAAATCTACCAACCCTGCGACGCGCTTGGCGGGAAGACCATCGCCGAAACCCTGCTGACCCCCACGAAAATCTACGTCAAGTCCGTCCTGGCGCTGCTGGAAACCGTGGACGTCAAGGGCATCAGCCACATCACCGGCGGCGGCTTCTACGAGAATATTCCCCGCTCCATCCCCGACGGCCTGTGCGCGAAAATCGACAAGGGCGCCGTTAAGGTGCTGCCCATCTTTGACCTGATCGCGAAAACCGGCGATATCCCCGAACGGGACATGTTCAACACCTACAACATGGGCGTGGGCATGAGCATTGTCGTTCCCGCTGCCCAGGTGCAGACCGCGCTGGACATCCTCACCGCCCACGGCGAGGACGCCTACGTCATCGGCACCATCGTGAAAAACGACGAAGAAAAGGTGATTCTGGAATGACGGCCAAAATCGCAGTTCTGGTCTCCGGCGGCGGCACCAACTTGCAGGCGCTGATCGACGCCGGACAGCGGGGCGAGCTGGGGGGCGGCGAAATCACCGCCGTGATCTCCTCCAAGGAGGGCGCTTACGCCCTGGAGCGGGCGCGAAAGGCGGGGATTCCCGGCTACGTGCTGCCCCGGAAAGACTTTGACTCCAACCGCGCCATGACCCTGGCGCTGGTGGAAAAACTGAAAGCGCTGGATATCAACCTGGTGGTTCTGGCGGGCTGCATGGTCATCTTCACCGAAGAGCTGGTGCAGGCCTACCCCAACGCCATCATGAACGTCCACCCCGCCCTGATCCCCTCCTTCTGCGGCCAGGGCTTCTATGGGCTTCGCGTCCATGAAGCGGCGCTGGCCTACGGCGTCAAGCTCTCCGGCGCGACCGTGCATTTTGTCAGCGCGGAATGCGACGGCGGCCCCATCATCGCCCAGAAGGCCGTCCCCGTTCTCCCCGGAGATACCCCCGAAATCCTTCAAAAACGCATTATGGAGCAAGCCGAATGGAAGCTGCTGCCGGAAGCCGTGCGCCTGTTCTGCGAGGGCAGGCTCCGGGTGGAAGGCCGCACCGTTATCATCGAACAGGAGTGAAAACGCTATGAATGTTTACGAAATAAAGTCCATGGCCGAGCGCCTCAGCGGCAACACCTACCCCGGCCGGGGCATTGTCCTGGGTGTCACCCCCGACGGCAAGACCGCCGTGGCCGCCTATTTCATCATGGGACGCAGTGTCAATTCCCGGAACCGGGTCTTCGTCCAGGAGCCGGACGGCATCCGCACGGAGGCCTTCGACCCAAGTCTCATGAAAGACCCCCATCTGATCATCTACCATCCCGTGCGGGAGGCCGGTCAGGGTCTCATCGTCACCAACGGCGACCAGACGGACACCGTCTGGGAGTATCTCGCCAAGGGTGAAAGCTGGGAAGCCGCCCTGCGCACCCGTCAGTTTGAGGACGACGGCCCCAACTGGACGCCCCGCATTTCCGGCTTGCAGGCAGGGGACGGAAGCTATAAGCTGTCCATCCTGAAAGCCGCCGACCCGGAGGGCGCGGCATGCGCCCGGTTCTTCTACGAGTACCCCGCCACCCCCGGTCTGGGGCATTTCCTCCACACCTACGTCTGCGACGGCAATCCCGTGATTCCCACCTTCCAGGGGGAGCCGGAGCGGGTCAGCATCCCCGGGGACATCGACAGTTTCACTCAGGAGCTGTGGGAGAATCTGAACCCCGACAACAAAATCTCCCTGTTTGTGCGCTACACCGATCTGGAAACCCGGAAATATCAGCAGCGAATCCTCAACAAGCATGTAAAGTAACACCGCGTGGAGGGAATGAACATGAAAGAATTTGAACTGAAATACGGCTGCAACCCCAATCAGAAGCCCGCAAAAATCTACATGGCGGACGGCTCCGAGCTGCCCATCACCATTCTGAACGGCCGTCCCGGCTACATCAATTTTTTGGACGCCCTCAACTCCTGGCAGCTTGTGAAGGAGCTGAAGGAGGCCACGGGCATGGTCGCCGTCACGTCCTTTAAGCACGTCTCTCCCACCTCCGCCGCCGTGGGAAAGGTGCTGCCGGAAAACCTGAAAAAGGCGTGCTTCGTGGATGACGTTCCCGAGCTGGACGACAGCCCTCTCGCCTGCGCCTACGCCCGGGCAAGAGGCACCGACCGGATGTGCTCCTTCGGTGACTGGGTCGCCCTGTCCGACGTGTGCGACACCACCACCGCAAAGCTCATCGCCCGGGAGGTCTCCGACGGCGTCATCGCCCCCGGCTATTCGGAGGAAGCTCTTGCCATTCTGAAAACCAAGCGCAAGGGCGGCTACAACGTGGTGACCATTGACCCGGACTTCGTTCCCGCCGAGCAGGAGACGAAGCAGGTCTTCGGCATCACCTTCCAGCAGGGGCGGAACAACTTCAAAATCGACGGGCATCTGCTTCAGAACATCGTCACCAAGAACAAAGACCTGCCCGAATCCGCCAAGATCGACCTGATCGTGGCGCTGATTACCCTGAAATACACCCAGTCCAACTCCGTGTGCTTTGCCTATGACGGGCAGGCCGTGGGCGTGGGCGCGGGTCAGCAGTCCCGCATCCACTGCACCCGGCTGGCCGGCTCCAAGGCCGACACCTTCTTCCTGCGCCAGCACCCCAAAACCCTGTCCCTGCCCTTCCGCGCCGACCTCGGCCGCCCCAACCGGGACAACGTGATTGACGGCTACATCAACGGCAACGAGGAGGATGTCTGCGCCGACGGCATCTGGCAGAACTATTTCACCCGCCAGCCCGACCGGCTGACGGAAGAAGACAAGCGGGAATTCCTGTCCGGGTTTGACGGCGTTTCCCTCGGCTCCGACGCCTTCTTCCCCTTCCCCGACAACATCAAGCGCGCCAAGGCCTCCGGCGTTAAATACATCGCCCAGCCCGGCGGCTCCATCCGGGACGATCTGGTCATCGAGGAATGCGATCAGGACGGCATGGTCATGGCCTTCACCGGTATGCGGCTGTTCCACCACTAAAGGAGGCGCATCCATGAAACTGTTAGTCGTAGGCGGCGGCGGACGGGAACACGCCATCATCAAAAGCCTGAAAAAGAATCCCGAGGTCACGGAAATTTTCGCTCTCCCCGGCAACGGCGGCATCGCGGCGGACGCGGTGTGCGTCCCCATCGGCGCAACGGAAATCGACAAGATTGTCGCCTTTGCCCAGGAACAAAAGGTAGATTACGCCGTGGTCGCGCCGGACGATCCCCTGGTGCTGGGCTGCGTGGACGCGCTGGAAGCGGCTAAAATTCCCTGCTTCGGCCCCCGCGCCCGGGCTGCCATCATCGAGGGCAGCAAGGTCTTTTCCAAGAATCTCATGAAAAAATACGGCATCCCCACCGCCCGGTACGAGGTTTTTAGCGACATGGCCGCCGCCCTTGCCTATCTGGACACCGCCCCCATCCCCACCGTCATCAAGGCCGACGGCCTGGCGCTGGGCAAGGGCGTCATCATCGCCCAGACCCGGGAGGAGGCCAAGGCCGCCGTCCGGGACATGATGGAGAACCACGTTTTCGGCAAATCCGGCGACCACGTGGTCATTGAGGAATTTCTCACCGGCCCGGAGGTCTCCGTGCTGGCCTTCACCGACGGCAAGGTGGTCAAACCCATGGTGTCCTCCATGGATCACAAGCGGGCGGGAGACGGCGACACCGGCCTGAACACCGGCGGCATGGGCACCGTCGCCCCCAACCCCTACTACACCCCTGCCATTGCCCAGCGGTGCATGGAGGAAATTATCCTGCCCACCGTCGCCGCCATGAACAGCGAAGACCGCACCTTTCAGGGCTGCCTTTACTTCGGCCTGATGCTCACCCCCGACGGCCCCAAGGTCATCGAGTACAACTGCCGCTTCGGCGACCCGGAGACCCAGGTGGTGCTGCCCCTGCTGGAAAGCGACCTGCTGACCGTCATGCAGGCGACCACCAACGGCACGCTGGCGGATACGGAGGTTCGCTTCTCCGACAAGTACGCCTGCTGCGTCATCACCGCCTCCGCCGGGTATCCCGTCAGCTACCAAAAGGGCTACGAGATCACCATGACCCCGGAAGCCGCCGCCCACACCTACGTGGCGGGGGCGAAGCTGGAAAACGGAAGGCTTCTGACCTCCGGCGGTCGGGTCACCGGCACCACCGCCGTGGCCGATTCCCTGGCAGACGCCATCCGGGAGGCCTACCGCCTTGCAAGCGGCGTGCAGTTTGAAAACGCCTACCGCAGAAGCGACATCGGCCAGCGCGCCCTACAGGCTTAATAACCACTGAAAACTCTGAATAAATCACATCAGGAGGAAATAACCCCATGGTTTATCGGGTATTTGTAGAAAAAAAGGAAGGTCTGAACAACGAGGCCAAGGGTCTGCTGAACGAGGCCAGGAACCTTCTCGGCATGGAGCGGCTGGAAAACGTCCGGCTGTTCAACCGGTACGACGCGGAAAACATCACGGAAGACCTGTTCCGGTACGCCGTGAAGACGGTCTTCTCCGAGCCGCAGCTGGATACCGCTTCCCCCTCCGTCCAACTCCCCGGCGCTTACGTTTTTGCCGTGGAGGCGCTGCCCGGCCAATTCGACCAGCGGGCGGATTCCGCCGCCCAGTGCATCCAGATCATCTCCCAGGGTGAGCGTCCCCTCATCCGCACCGCCAAGGTCTACGCTCTGTACGGCGCGCTGACGGACGGGGACATCCGGGAATTCAAAAAATACGTCATTAACCCGGTGGAGTGCCGGGAAGCGTCCCTGGACGTGCCGGAGACCCTCGCCATCCGCTACGACATCCCCACGGAGGTGGCGACCCTGACCGGCTTCACGAAACTGAGCCGTGACGAACTGGCGGACTTTATCGCGAACTACGGCCTTGCCATGGATTTGGACGACATTGTCTTCTGCCAGTCCTATTTCCAAGAAGAAGGCCGCGACCCCACCATCACGGAAATTCGCATGATCGACACCTACTGGTCCGATCACTGCCGCCACACCACCTTCGGCACCATTCTCGACCACGTGACCTTTGAGGACGCCCTGCTGCAAAAGACCTACGAGGACTATCTGGCAACCCGGAACGCCCTCGGCCGCAGCGAAAAGCCCATCTGCCTGATGGATCTCGCGACCATCGCCGTCAAGCATCTGAAGGCCGCGGGGAAGCTCCCCAAGCTGGACGAGAGCGAGGAGATCAACGCCTGCACGGTGAAGATGGACGTCACCGTGGACGGCGTCACCGAGCCGTGGCTGCTGCTCTTCAAGAACGAGACCCACAACCATCCCACGGAGATTGAGCCCTTCGGCGGCGCGGCCACCTGCATCGGCGGCGCCATCCGCGATCCCCTGTCCGGGCGGAGCTACGTCTACGGCGCCATGCGCGTCACCGGCGCGGCCGACCCTCTGACCCCCGTGTCCGAGACCATCCCCGGCAAGCTGCCCCAGCGGAAGATCGTCACCACCGCCGCCGCTGGCTATTCCTCCTACGGCAACCAGATCGGCCTTGCCACCGGCATTGTGGATGAAATTTACCATCCCGGCTACGCTGCCAAGCGCATGGAGATCGGCGCGGTCATCGCCGCCGCCCCTGCGGAGAATGTCCGCCGGGAGCGCCCCGACCCCGGCGACGTGGTCATCCTGCTGGGCGGCAACACCGGCCGGGACGGCATCGGCGGCGCGACGGGTTCCTCCAAGGCCCACACCCAGCAGTCGGTAGAAACCTGCGGCTCCGAGGTGCAGAAGGGCAACGCCCCCGAGGAGCGGAAGCTCCAACGCCTGTTCCGCAACGGCGAGGCTTCCCGTCTCATCAAACGCTGCAACGACTTTGGCGCGGGCGGCGTGTCCGTGGCCATCGGCGAGCTGGCCGACGGTCTGGAGATTGACCTAAACGCCGTTCCCAAGAAGTATGAAGGTCTGGACGGCACCGAGCTTGCCATCTCCGAATCCCAGGAGCGGATGGCCGTGGTGGTGGAAGCAAAGGACGCGGCGCGGTTCCTGGAGCTTGCCGCCACGGAAAACCTGAACGCCGTCCCCGTGGCCGTGGTCACGGAACGCCCCCGTCTGGTGATGAACTGGAACGGCAAAAAAATCTGCGACATCAGCCGGGAGTTCCTGAACTCCAACGGCGCGGCCAAGCATATGGACGCCGCCGCCGAAAAGGCGCAGAGCTACGACAAGACCGTCACCGGCGATTTTGCGGAAAACTTCCTCGCCGTGGCTTCCGATCTGAACACCTGCTCCAAGCGGGGTCTGTCCGAGCGGTTCGACTCCACCATCGGCGCGGGCACCGTGCTGATGCCCTTCGGCGGAAAATATCAGCTCACTCCCGTGCAGGCCATGGTGCAGAAGATTTCCGTGGAGAAAAAGCACACCGACGACTGCTCCTTCATGGCCTTCGGCTATAACCCCTTCATCACCTCCGCGTCCCCCTATCACGGCGCGTATCTGGCCGTGGTGGAGTCCGTGTGTAAGCTCATCGCCTCCGGCGCGTCCTTCGAGGATACTTATCTGACCTTCCAGGAGTATTTTGAGCGTCTCGGCAAGGATTCCAAGCGCTGGGGCAAGCCCCTGGCCGCGCTGCTGGGCGCGTTCCGGGCGCAGATGGAGCTGGGCATCGGTGCCATCGGCGGCAAGGACTCCATGTCCGGTTCCTTCGAGAAGCTGGACGTGCCGCCCACGCTGGTCTCCTTCGCCGTCACCACCGGCAAGACCGGCGAGGTGGTCTCCCCCGAGTTCAAGGCCGCAGGGCATAAGGTCTGCCTGCTGACCCCCGCCTACGACGAAAACGGCCTGCCCGAGACCGCTTCTCTGCTGGAAACCTTCGACACCGTCACCAAACTTCTTCGCAGCGGCAAGACCGTGGCCGCCTACACCCCCGGCATGGGCGGCGTCGCGGAGGCTGTGATGAAAATGGGCTTCGGCAACGGCTTCGGCTTTGCCTTTGACGACGCGCTGACCCTGGATGAGCTGTTCGGCTACGCCTACGGCAGCTTCGTGCTGGAAATGGCTGACGGCACCGTGGGCAAAGTCCTGGGCGTCACCACCGCTGACGGCAGCTTCTCCTATCATGGTGAGACTCTGTCCCAAGCCCAGGTTCTCAGCGCCTACGAAAACAAGCTGGAATCCGTCTACGCCTGCAACATCCCCACCCCGACGCAGAGCATGGAGACCTTCTCCTATGTCGCATCCGAGCGGAAAGCTCCCGCCGTCAAGGTTGCCAAGCCCAAGGTTCTCATTCCCGCCTTCCCCGGCACCAACTGCGAATACGACTCTGCCAAGGCCGTCCGGGACGCGGGAGCGGAGCCGGAGATCATCGTCATCAACAACCTGAGCGCCGACGGCATTGCCCGCAGCGTGGAGCAGTTCGCGGAGGAACTGAAAACCGCCCAGGTGGTGTTCATCCCCGGCGGCTTCTCCGGCGGCGACGAGCCGGACGGCTCCGGCAAGTTCATCACCGCGTTCTTCCGCAACGCCGCCATCAAGGAGGGCGTCACCGCCCTTCTGGAGCAGCGGGACGGCCTGATGTGCGGCATCTGCAACGGCTTCCAGGCGCTGATCAAGCTGGGTCTGGTTCCCTACGGCAAGATCATCGACACCGACGAGACCTGCCCCACCCTGACCTTCAACAATATTTCCCGCCACCAGAGCCGTATCGTCCGCACCCGGGTCGCCTCCAACAAGTCCCCCTGGCTGTCGCTGACCAACGTGGGTGATGTGTACAATGTCCCCATTTCCCACGGCGAGGGCAAGTTCCTGGCCTCGGAGGAGCTGATTCGCAGGCTGGCGGCCAACGGCCAGATCGCCACCCAGTACGTTGATCTGGAGGGCAACGCCACCGCCGACGTCCACTTCAATCCCAATGGTTCTCTGTACGCCATCGAGGGCATCACCTCCCCCGACGGCCGAGTCTTCGGCAAGATGGGTCACAGCGAGCGCATCGGCTCCGGCCTGTACAAGAACGTCCCCGGCGAGTACAACATCCGCATGTTTGAAGCGGCGGTCAAATACTTCAGATAACGCCCTTCCTCTAAAAAAGGCGCTGTCTCACAGATTGGTGAGACAGCGCCTTTTCAGCTCTTACGCATTCAGTTCCCGGTAGGTTTTCGCAATGATGACCGCCGATATGACGAAGGTCAGGACATCGGAAACCGGCATGGAATACAGCACGCCGTCCAGCCCGAAGAACACCGGCAGCAGCAGCGCAAATCCCACGCCGAACACCACTTCCCGGAACATGGACAGCAGCGTGGACGCCAGCGCCTTGCCCACCGCCTGCAGGAAGATGAAGCACGCCTTGTTGATGCAGGCCAGCACCATCATACACAAGTACACCCGGAAGGCTTTGACAGCAAAATCGGTATAAAAGCTACTTTCATTGGCCGCGCCGAATATGGCGATCAGCTGTCGCGGGAAGCCCTCGGCCAGCACCAGCGCCGCCGCACCTACCAATGCTTCGGCGATCAGCAGCCCGGTGAACAGCTCCCGGACACGCTTCTTTTTCTCCGCACCCATGTTATAGCCCACAATGGGAATGCAGCCCGCCGCCATGCCGACCACGATGGAAATAACGATCTGGAAGAACTTCATCACGATGCCCACGACTGCCATAGGAATCTGGGCGTACTGCTCCTGGCCGAAAATTGCATCCAGCGCGCCGTATTTGCGGAGCATGTTGTTGATGGCTGCCATTGCCGCAACCAGGCTGATCTGGGAAAGGAAGCTGGTGATGCCCAGTGCCAGCGTCCGTCCGCAGATATGCCCCTGCAGGGCATAGTCGCCGGACGCGGGCTTGATGATTTTCATGTGCAGCAGATACCACACAGCGAGAAGCGCCGTCACCACCTGGCCTATAACCGTTGCGACAGCCGCGCCCATCATGCCCCATTCGAAGATAAAGATGAAAATGGGGTCAAGAATCATGTTGATGCCCGCGCCCGCCAGGGTGGAGATCATGGCAAACTTCGGGTTTCCGTCCGCACGGATGACGGGGTTCATGGCCTGGCCGAACATGTAAAACGGGATGCCCAGAGTGATGTAGAAGAAGTATTCCTGGGAGTAGCGGAAGGTTTCCGCGTTGACCGTACCGCCGAACATGGCAATGATGCCGTCCGCGAAAATAAGGTACAGCGCCGTTAAAACAAGGCTGCTTGCCACAGTCAGCACGACGGCGTTGCCGACGCTGCGCTTGGCGTCATCCATTTCGTTTCTGCCCAGCGCCATGCTGACAAAGGCACAGCAGCCGTCGCCGACCATGACCGCGACGGCCAGTGCCACCACAGTCAGCGGGAATACAACCGTGTTTGCCGCGTTGCCATAGGAGCCTAAGTAGCTGGCGTTGGCAATGAAAATCTGGTCAACGATGTTATACAGTGCGCCCACCAGCAGGGAGATGATGCAGGGAACGGCATATCGCCGCATGAGCTTACTGATACGCTCCGTCCCCAAAAATTGATTTCCGGTATCCATAAAATTCACCTTTCTTTTAAAATAAAAAAAGCGCAAGTCCGCCAAATCCGGACTTACGCATTTCTGCTACACGATTTGCCTATAAAGTTTTCCGTCACGTTCCACTTCTCACTCATTTCCGCAAAAAATGCGCGCAGTGCTTCTGCAACCGGATTTACGCAGAAACGCCACACGCTGTATTCCTATTATAACGGATGGGGTGGAAAATTTCAAATGTTTTTTCTGGAAAACAGCAAAAAATCGGCACCTGATTTTGGCAGATGCCGATTTTTACCTGCTGTTTTACCTCACGTACTCAATCACCACGCGGCGGTTGGGTTCTACGCCGGTGGAGTGGGTGGTGATGTTCTCCATGTCCTGCAGGGCCGCGTGGATCACGTGGCGCTCGTAGGCGTTCATGGGCTCCAGGGTGGTGCGGCGGCGGGCCTTCAACACCTGCTGCGCCTTCTTCCGGGCGTAGCGGCGCAGGCTCTCCTCCCGCTTTTCCCGGTAGCACTCCGCATCCACGTTGACGCGGATATGGCCTTCCACATCCCGGTTGACGGTGTAGTTGGTCAGATGCTGAATGGCGTCCAGGGTGTCGCCCCGGCGGCCGATCAGGTAGCCCAGATCGTCACCCACCAGGTCAACCTTGTATGTATTGCCCTCGTCCTTCCAGCAATGGGGAACGGCGTTGGAATCCATATGCTCCAGCAGACCCTTGATGAAAACCTCGATCTTCTCCTCTACGGAACCGGGTTCGGCAGGGGCGTAGGTCCTGGGGGCGGCGGGCGCCTTGGGCTTCTCCGGACGGGGGGGCTTGGGAGGACGGGGCCTGTCCTGCTTGGGCGGCTCGGGACGCTTTGCGGGGGCGGGGGCGCTCTGGGCGGGCTTGGGCGGCTCGGCCTTGGGAGCCTCCGCCTTGGGAGCCTGAGGGGCTTCCGGCTTCTTCACCGGGGCGGCAGGGGGCTTGGGCTTGGAGCGGGAGGCGCTGCCAAGCGCACTCTTGGGCTTCTCTTCCTTCTCCGGCACGGGGTCGGGAACCTCGTAGCTCACTTGCACCTTGGCGCTCTGGGCGCCGAAGCCCAGGAAGCCGGACTTTGCCTGCTGCAGCACCGTGACGGACACGCTGTCACGATCCAGCCCCAGCTGGCTCAGCGCGGATTCAATGGCAAGATCAATGGTCTTACCGGAAGTGATAATCGACTTTTCCATGGCTTATTCCTCCATAGACTTGGGCGCGTAGCGGTCAGGGTCATAGTTGCGGCCCTTGCAGAAGGGACGCTCGGAAACACCGGACAGGGGGGCGTTTTCCTCCTGGGCGACTTCCTCCACAATGCCCTTCCGGGCGGCGTACTCCTTGGCAGCCGCGGCCTTGGCGGCCTGCTCCTGATCCCGCTGCTGCTTTTCCAGCTTCTTCTTGCTGGTGTTGGCGGTGATGCCGTCGGGGTTGGCGGCACGGCGCTCGGCGCGGACGCGCTCCTTCTCGGCTTCAATACGCTCCTGCTCCAGCGCCTTTTGCAGGCGCGCGGCATCCTCCGCGTCGTAGATCTTGCGGTAGTGGTTGGTCATAATGGGGTCGGAGATCATTCTCACCACGCCGCCGATGAACCAGTACAGGGACAGTCCGGCGGAAACGGTGAAGCCGATCCACAGAGACATCATGGGCATCATCCACATCATGACCTTCATGGACTGGTTCTGCTGGGAATTTTTGGCGGTCTCCTTGTCCTGAACGCCATTCTCGTCGGTGATGACGGAGTCGTTGGTTTTCTGGCTGATGACCATCTGCAGCAGCTGAGAAGCGGCAGAGGTCAGGGCGATCAGGAACGCGCCGATGTGCGCCCAATCCCACGCCCAGCTGGCGGAGAAGACATTGAACTGGGGAACCGCCCCCAGGTTAATGCCCAGGAAATCGAAATTGATACCGGCAAGAACGATCTCGCTGATGCCGGGGATGGCGGCGCGCAGTTCGTCTGCGTACTGAGGGATCAGCTGCGCGGCGACGACCTGCTCGTAAGCGGCGTTGGAAGTAAACATATCCGGCGCAGCCGTCTTGATGACCTCCACGATCTGCTTCGCCGTGTCGGCGGACTGCATCAGAATGTAGGTGATGGGCTGGCGGATAACGGCGAACAGGGGAAACAGAATCAGAATGGGAATGAAGCTCCACAGGCAGCCGCCGCCCATGGAAACGCCCTCGGACTTCTGAAGCTCCTGGATGGCCTGGTTCTGGCGCTGGGGGTCGTCCGCGTACTTCTGCTGGATGGCCTGCATCCGGGGCGTCAGACGGGACATCTTCATCATGCTCTTCTTGGACTTCGCGTTCAGGGGCATCAGAATCAGCTGCACGATGACGGCGAACAGGATCATGGCGATGCCGTAGTTGTGGGTGGTTTCATACAGAACCGACAGCAGCCACCCAAACGGCACGGTTATGATGTCCGATAATTGGAATGCGAGAAACATTGCCTTTCCTCCTTAGAGATTCAATGGTCATGGTACCGGGTCGTAGATATCCCCGCGGTAGAAGGGATTGCATCGCAGAAACCGCTTCAGGGCAAGCCAGCCGCCCTTGAGGATACCGTACTTGCTGATGGCTTCGTAGGCATAAGCGGAACAGGTGGGGCGAAACCGGCACCGTGCCGGAAACGCCGGAGAAATCCAACGCTGATAAAAGCGAATGAGCTTGAGAAACATTTTTTTCATAACCGCAGCTTAGTCCTGTATCTGTACCGGCTTCAAAATTCCCGCTTTTTTCGCAAGGGTCAGGTAGCTTGCCGTCAGCTTCTCAAAGGGAGCCTCCACGGCCCTCGTCCTTGCCACCACCACGATGTCCCAGCCGGGCTGGAACTTTTCCTCGTTCAGGCGGTAGACCTCCCGGATGCGGCGGCGGGTGCGGTTGCGCACGTGGGCTTTGCCCAGCTTCTTGCTGACGGTGATACCCACCCGGTTTCCGTCCGTGCGGTTCTTTCTGGCGTAAAGCACCAGCAGACCGTCGGCAACGCCGGAGGTGCGATACAGGCGCCTGAAAATATGATTGAGCTTCAGGCTGGTTGAATACTTCATACTGTTTCCTCGCTAAAAAGGGAGCGGGGCGAACGTTCCATTCACCCCGCTGTAGCTCCCGTTTCGCTCTTAAGCGCGTTTTCCGCTCTAGGGTGTATCTGAAAACTGGCGAAATGACCGGCAGCGAGGGATTTTTGTTCTGCGCAAGCCATTTTTCCGCGGGAATACCTGCTGTATTTCAAGGGAAAATGGCACGGCACAGGGCAAAAAGAGCAGCTGTCCGGGCGTTTTGACAGTTTTCAGATGCACCCTAGTTAACCCACGGACATACGCATCAGGCGGACAGAACCTTGCGGCCCTTCGCACGACGGCGGGCCAGAACCTTGCGGCCGTTGGAAGTCGCCATTCTCTGGCGGAAACCGTGAACCTTGGAACGGTGACGGCGGCTGGGCTGATAGGTACGCTTCATTTAGGATACACCTCCTGTCAAAATACAATATGCTCAACAGCCTTTCGGCCGCAGCAACACATGCTCAGACTGATACTACAGTCATACCTGCTCATTATAACCGAAAAACATTGTTTGGTCAATCTTTTTTTATTCTTCTGTCAGTCTATTTTCAAATTCCCGCCGGAGAAGTTCCCATCCAGCTTGGAAAGGACGCGGTTGTACGCTTCCGTCCCCGGCTCGTAGGGGGTTGGCTGGAAATTGTTCCGCCCGGTAACGGAGCTGACGCTGGCGGGTACAACGGTCAGCTGTCCCAGTCTGACGTTTCCCTCCCCGTCCCGGATGACCTCCTGCTGCACCAGCGCCGTGTCGTAGTCCTTGGGGGCGCCGTTGCCGCCGAAGCTGAAATTCCCCAGAGAGTAGAAAAGGATACCGCCGCCGTATTCCTCAATGGGCTGCAAGACATGGGGATGGGAGCCGAATACGATGTCCGCACCGGCGTCAATGGCGGCGTGACCCACCCGCTCCTGTTCTTCGGTGGGGCGGTAGGTACCCTCCACGCCCCAGTGGGGGGCGAAGATCACCAAGTCAACCCCCTGCTCCCGCAGAGCGGCGATTTTTGCGGTCATGTCCGCTACGTCCAGCTTGTAGTACACGGCGGCATACAGCCCGATGGTCAGGCCGTTTTCCGTGGTGACCACGGCGGTGCTGTCCCGCTCCACGTAGGGGACGCCCGCCTGTTCCAGTACCGCCAGGGTGGAGGCGTAGCCGCTTGCCCCGTAGTCCATGGAATGGTTGTTGGCAACGGTCACGGCCTCAATGGAGTTTTCCGTCAGGCAGTTTACGTAGGCCGTGGGGCCGTGGAACACATGCTTTTTGGGCATAGGATTGCCCTCGTCGCATAGGGGGCCTTCCAGATTCACCATGGAGAACTCGTCGTTTGCGAAATAGTCGATCACGTTGGCAAAGGGATAGGCGTAGTCCTCGCCCACGGTTTTGATAAAGCCGTAGTCCGCGAAATAGTTGGTCGGATTGCTGCCGAAGGTGCAGTCTCCTGCGAAGGTCAGAAGGAAGTGTTCCTCCTTGGGCTGCGTCTCGGTGGGAAGGGTCTCCGGCTGGGAAGTCTGCGCCGGCGGCACCGTGACGGCCTGGGTTTCCGGCAAGGTGGGCGCGGTGGTCTCGGGGGCGGCATGTCCGCAGCCCGTCAGCAGAAGGGTCAGCAGAATGCAGCCCGGCAAAAATCGGATTTTCACGTCAGGCGTTGTCCTGGGCACGCTTCTTCATCAGATTGCGCATACGTGCCGCGTGATCCAGCTCCCGCTTGCGGATGCGCAGGCTCTTGGGGGTGCATTCCAGCAGTTCGTCGTCCGCCAGAAATTCCAGGCACTGCTCCAGAGAAAGGATGCGGGGGGGCGTCAGCCGGAGGGCTTCGTCGGAACCGGCGGCGCGCATGTTGGTCAACTGCTTTTTCTTGCAGACGTTCACGGTCATATCCTCGTTGCGGCTGCAAACGCCCACGACCATACCGGCGTAAACCGGCGTGCCGGGGCCGATGAACAGCGCGCCCCGCTCCTGCGCCGCCGCAAGACCGTAGGCCACGGCGTCGCCGGTCTCAAAGGCGATGAGGGAGCCCACCTGCCGCCGCTCGATCTCGCCCTTCATGGGGGCGTAGGAATCCAGCACCGAGGACATGATGCCCTCGCCCCGGGTATCGGTGAGAAACTCATTGCGGTAGCCGAACAGACCCCGGGAAGGAACCAGGAACTCCAGGCGGTAGCGGCTGCCCATGGGGGTCATGCCCAGAAGATCGCCCTTCCGCTTGCCCATTTTTTCAATGACGGAACCCATGCACTCCTCCGGAACGTCGGCGACCATCCGCTCGATGGGCTCGCAGACCTTGCCGTCCACCTCCTTGGTCAGCACGCGGGGGGTGGACACGGAGAACTCGTAGCCCTCCCGGCGCATGGTCTCCATAAGGATGGACAGGTGCATTTCGCCACGTCCGGCCACGTTGAAGGAATCCGTTCCCTGCTCGGTGACGTGGAGGGATACGTCCTTGAGAAGCTCCCTTTCCAGCCGGTCGCGAAGGTTCCGGGAGGTGACGAACTTGCCCTCCTTGCCCGCGAAGGGGGAATCGTTGACGGCGAAGGTCATTTCGATGGTGGGGTCGGAAATCTTCACAAAGGGCAGCGGCTCCACGCACTCCGGGGCGCACAGGGTGCGGCCGATGGTGATGTCCGCCATACCGGACAGCGCCACGATCTCACCGGCGTGGGCCTCCTGGACGGGGTTCTTGCTCAGGCCGTCGAACTCGTACAGCGCCACAACCTTGCCCTTGGTTTTTACGTCCGCGTCGTGGAAGTCGCAGATGGTGACCTCCTGATTGACCTTGATGGTACCCCGCTCCACACGACCGACGGCGATACGGCCGACGTAGTCGTTATAGTCGATGGAGGAAACCAGCAGCTGAAGCGGCGCGGTGTCGTCGCCCTCGGGGGCGGGAATATAATTGACGATGGTCTCGAACAGGGGGGTCAGGTCGGTGCCCACCTCGTCGGGACTGTAGGAAGCCGTACCCTGACGGCCGGAGCAGAACACGGTGGGGCTGTTGAACTGCTCGTCGGTGGCGTTCAGGTCCAGCAGCAGCTCCAGCACCTCGTCCATGACCTCATGCACCCGGGCGTCGGGCTTGTCGATCTTGTTCACGGCCACGATGACCTTGTGACCCAGCTCCAGCGCCTTCTGCAAGACGAAGCGGGTCTGGGGCATGGGGCCTTCGGCGGCGTCCACCAGCAGAATGACGCCGTTGACCATTTTCAGAATGCGCTCCACCTCGCCGCCGAAGTCGGCGTGACCCGGGGTGTCCACGATGTTGATCTTGTAGTCCTTATAGTGCACGGAGGTGTTCTTGGCCAGAATGGTGATGCCCCGCTCCCGCTCCAGATCGCCGGAGTCCATGACCCGCTCCACGGTGGCCTGATTTTCCCGATAGATACCGCCCTGCTTGAGCATTTCGTCCACCAGGGTGGTCTTGCCATGGTCAACGTGGGCGATGATGGCAATGTTGCGAATTTTATCCTGAGGTACCATAAAAAGTCTCCCTTTCGAAACCGAATTACACAAAATATCGACTATAGAGTATAGCACATTGACGAAATAAATGCAATATTTTTGTTGGATATTCCGAATATTTTTGTGTTTTCCCGAAGAAAAGAGGCGGAGCCTGCGGCTCCGCCCCTGGGAAAATCGGATATTATTCAGCTCTCGTGCCGAAGTTGACGGAGGTATCGCCCTGCTCGTTGGTGCCGAACTCGTAGTCCTTGCCGGGGAGCACGGCGTTCATCAGGATGCCCACCAGCGCGGCCACGGCCAGACCGGACAGGCTGATGGTCACGTCGCCGACGGGGATGACAATGGCGCCGTTGTAGGTCACGCCCACGGCCAGACCCATAATCATGGCGGCAACCAGCACGTTGCGGCTCTTGGTGAAGTCCACGTTGTTCTCAACCACGTTCCGCACGCCCACGGCGGAGATCATGCCGTACAGCACCAGGCTCACGCCGCCCATGGTAGCGGCAGGCATGGCAACGATCAGCGCGGCAAACTTGGGGCAGAAGGAGAGGATGATGGCAAACAGCGCGGCCAGACGGATGACCTTGGGGTCATAGACCCTGGACAGCGCCAGAACGCCGGTGTTCTCGCCGTAGGTGGTGTTGGCCGGTGCGCCGAAGAGGGCAGCAACGGTGGTGGCCAGGCCGTCGCCCACCAGGGTGCGGTGCAGGCCGGGGTCAGCCACGTAATTCTTTTCCACGGTGGAGGAAATGGCGCAGATGTCGCCGATGTGCTCCACGACGGTTGCCAGGGAAATGGGGGCGATGGTGATAATGGCGGTCAGCAGCATACCGCTGTCAAAATCCTTGCCGAAGATGGAGAAAGCGGTGTTGCCCCAGATCACGGGCAGACCGATCCAGTCGGCCTCGGCCACGGTCTTGGCGACGTTAGCCCGGGCGGCGGGATCCACGATCATGGCGAACAGGTAGGAGCCGAGAACGCCCAGCAGAATGGGAACGATCTTCACCATGCCCTTGCCCCAGATGTTGCAGCCCACAACGATCAGGATCGCGACCAGGGCGACCCACCAGTTGCCGCGGCAGTTATTGATGGCGGAGCCGGCCAGAGACAGACCGATGCAGATGATGATGGGGCCGGTGACGATGGGCGGGAAGAAGCGCATGACCTTCTTCGCGCCGAAGAGCTTGAAGAAGAGCGCCAGAACCAGATATACAAGACCCGCCACGGCGACGCCGAAGCAGGAGTAGGTCAGCGGGATGTCCTGTCCGGAAGCGGTGACCAGGCCGTAAGCACCCAGGAATGCGAAGGAGGAGCCCAGGAATGCGGGAACCTTCCGTCCGGTGATCAGGTGGAACAGCAGCGTGCCGAGACCGGCAAAGAGCAGGGTAGTGGATACGTTCAGTCCGGTGATTGCGGGAACCAGAACCGTTGCACCGAACATTGCGAACAGGTGCTGTAAGCCCAGAACCAGCATTTTGGGGGTACCCAGAGTACTTGCGTCATGAACCGCGTCGGTATTCTTTTCGGGAGTAGCCATAAAAATCATCCTTTCTGTCTTTTGCGAGTTTTCGTGTTTTCATGAAAAAAGAGGCCCTAGGGTTGACCTAAGACCTCCTTTTCACACACTTCTGTGACAGTATACCTCCTTTTACCCCATATTGCAAGGAAATATCCCGGATTCTGCCTCCAAAATATGAACGATTTGTAAAGCGGTTTTTGTGGATTCTGCCATTTGGGCAGAAAACCGGGTCTCCCTGTGGGGAGACCCGGAAAATGTTATCTGCTTCCCTTGTCGTAGGGGATGCCCTCGGCCTTGGGGGCGCGGGACTTCTTGGACGTAAACGCCAGCACCACCAGGGAAATGATGTACGGAAGCATATTGTACACCACGCTGGGGATGTTCATGTTCAGCAGGAAGTCAAAGCCGGAATACACGTTGCCCAGCGCCCGGCAGAAGCCGAACAGCAGCGCCGCCAGGGCGATTTTCAGGGGGTGCCATGCGCCGAAGATCATGACGGCCAGCGCCAGGAAGCCGAAGCCCGCCACGCCGTTTTCAAACTTCCACACGCTGACGCCCGCGGTGATGTACACGATGCCGCCGAGGCCGCCCAGCAGTCCGGAGAGCAGCACACCGGCATAGCGCATCTTGTAGACGTTGATGCCCACGGAATCCGCCGCCTGGGGATGCTCGCCGCAGGCGCGCAGCCGCAGACCGAAGCGGGTCTTGTACAGCGCCACATAGGCGGCGATCAGGCACAGCACCGCCACCAGCATGAACCAGTTCAGCTCGAACCCGCCCACGTGAACCAGCAGCAGGTCTTTCGTGCGGGTGTAGGAGATGTCGGAGGATACGTCGTTGCCGCCGGAGGCCGCGGTGTTCATGGCCTTTACCGCCACGGTGGCTGCAGCGGTGGCCAGCATGTTCATGGCGGTGCCGGTGATGGTCTGGTCGGCCTTAAAGTTGATGGCCGCCACCGCAAGAAGCAAGGAAAATATCATGCCGAACAGGGCGCTGACGATGACGGTGGCAATCACCATGACCGGCGCGCCCACGGAGACCGGCATGAATTTCAGCACCAGAGCGCCGCCCAGGGCGCCGATAACCATGATGCCCTCCAGGCCGATGTTGATCACGCCGCTTCGCTCGGCAAAGCAGCCGCCCAGGGCGACCAGCATCAGAACGGACGCGAAGATCAAGGTGTATTGAATGAGCAGTGTCATCTGTCCTCGCCCCCTTCCTGAATTTGCGCGGCCTTGGCGGCGTTCCGCTCATCGGCCTTCCGCAGCCGGGTCTGGATGAAATACTTGAAGAAGCCCACAAAGGCGCACAGATAGATGATCAGCGCGGAGATCAGGCTGGAGATCTGGGAGCAGTAGACCTGCAAATCCACGTTGCCGCCGCCTGTGGTGATGTACTGGATGAAGAACGCGGACAGGATGGAACCCAGGGGACTCAGGCCGCCCAGGAACGCAACGGCGATGCCGTTGAAGCCCATGCCGGGGACGGAGGAAATGGTGGTCTCCCAGTCCTCGATGCCGGTGAGATACAATAGTCCCGCGCCGAAGCCCGCCAGGGCGCCCGCGATGACCATGGTGAGGATGATGTTCCGGTTTTCCTTCATGCCGCAGTATTTGGCGGCGTTGTAGTTGCTGCCGGTGGCCTTCAGCTCGTAGCCGAACTTGGTCTTGTTCAGAACCACCCACACCAGCACCGCCGTCAGCACCGCGAGAGGAATGGCGATGGTGACGCTCTTCTCATTGTTGAAGAGCTTTTCCAGCCCCAGGCTGGGGATGAGCGCGCCGGGGTTGGTGGACTGGAGGGTCTTGGTATAGGGGCTGGTGGGATTTTTCACCGTACCCAGCACCAGGTTGGTCAGATACAGGGTGATCCAGTTGAGCATGATGCCGGAAATGACCACGTTGACGTTGAACAGCGTCCGCAGCACGCCCGCCAGCATACCCAGCAGCGCACCCGCCAGCATACCCAGGAGAATGCAGACATACCAGGGCAGATTCCACGCCAGCGCGGCATACAGCGCGGCGCAGGCACCGGCGCAGTACTGACCCGCCGCGCCGATATTGAACATGCCCACCTTGTAGGCGAACAGGACGGACAGGGCGCACAGCAGCAGCGGCGCCGTGCGCACCAGCGCCTGGCCGAAATACTTGAGCTTCAGTGCGCCGGGGAAGCGCAGGAAGCTCTTCATCACCGCCACGATCGCTTCAAATGCGCCGCTGGGTTCGATGATCAGCAGCACCACATATCCCACGATCAGGCCGCCCAGAATGCACACCAGGGAGGCAAGCAGCGTCTGGAAGCCGTCCTTACGGATGAGGGATTCACGTTCTTTTTTCACTGCTTCTTCGCCTCCTTCTTTGCACCGGCCATGTACAGGCCCAGCTCTTCCACGGTGGTCTTCTTGGGGTCAAGCTCGCCCACGATCTCGCCCTCGTACATGACGAGGATGCGGTCGGACACCGTCATGACCTCGTCCAGCTCCAGAGACACCAGCAGCACCGCCTTGCCCGCGTCCCGCTGGGCGACGATCTGCTTGTGGATGTACTCAATCGCGCCCACGTCCAGCCCCCGGGTGGGCTGCACGGCGATGAGCAGCTGGGGATCCTTGTCGATCTCCCGGGCGATGATGGCCTTCTGCTGGTTGCCGCCGGACATGGAGCGGGCAATGGTGACAGGCCCCTGACCGGAACGGACGTCATACTGCTCGATCAGCCGCTCGGCATAGGCGCGGATGTTCTTCCGGCGGAGGAAGCCGAATTTGTCGGTGAACTCCGGCTCAAAATACCGCTGCAGGATCATATTGTCTTCCAGGGTGTAGTCCAGCACCAGGCCGTGCTTGTGGCGATCCTCCGGGATGTGGCTCATGCCCAGGATGCTGCGGCGGCGGATGGGGGCGTGGGTGATGTCCACGCCGCACATGGTGATCGTGCCGCCGGACGCGGGCTCCAGACCGGATATGGCATATACCAGCTCGCTCTGGCCGTTGCCGTCAATGCCCGCGACGCAGACGATCTCCCCCGCATGTACCTGGAAGCTCACGTCCTTGACCGCGTTGTTCTTGTGGACCTTGGAAGGGACGGTGAGGTTTTTCACATCCAGAACCACCTCACCCGGGTGCGCCTCGCCCTTGGTGACCGCAAATTCCACGTCACGGCCCACCATCATCCGGGACAGCTCTGCCTTGGTGGTGTCCGCGATGTTCACGGTGCCGATGTACTTGCCCTTGCGCAGAACGGAGCAGCGGTCAGCCACCGCCATAATCTCGTTGAGCTTGTGGGAGATGAAGAGAATGGACTTTCCTTCCGCCGCGAGATTGCGCATGATTTGCAGCAGCTCCTGGATTTCCTGGGGGGTCAGCACGGCGGTGGGTTCGTCGAAAATCAGAATTTCGTTGTCCCGGTAGAGCATTTTCAGGATTTCCGTCCGCTGCTGCATACCGACGGAAATATCCTCGATCAGGGCGTCTGGGTCGACCCGCAGGCCGTATTTTTCCGACAGCGCCATGACCTTTTCCCGGGCGCGGGCGCGCTGAAGGATGCCGTGCTTCGTGTCCTCGTCGCCCAGGATGATGTTATCCAGCACGGAGAAGCACTCCACCAGCTTGAAGTGCTGGTGAACCATGCCGATGCCCAGGGCATTGGCGTCGTTGGGGTTGTTGATCCTGACCTCCACGCCGTCCTTTTTGATCACGCCCTCCTCGGCCTGGTAAAGGCCGAACAGAACGCTCATCAGCGTGGATTTTCCGGCGCCGTTTTCTCCCAGCAGGGCGTGAATTTCGCCCTTTTTCAGCTGGAGCGTAACATTGTCGTTTGCGATGATACCGGGGAAGCGCTTCGTAATGTTTACCATTTCGATTGCATAAGGTACATCCTGCAATCCAATTACCTCCTTTTCGTTCCCGGCGGGGCAGCGGCACAATTCGCCCCTTTCCTTCCGCCGCCGTCCGGCAATCCATCATGGGAGGGCTGCCGCTGCCGGACGGTTCTAAACTTGTGCGTTGCTTTTTTATTATACACGACCTATCGTCAGATTTCAAATAAAATCCGTGGAAAACGGGAAATTTTTTGGTAAAAAAAGAGAACGGGCAGCTTGCCCGTTCTCTTTTCACTTCAAAACAGTGTGTCCATCCAGCGCGGTCTGAATCTCCGCGACCGGGTCTTGGCAGGATTCGTCGTTTACCTCATACACGTAGAGTATATTCTCATAGGTGAAGAAGCCCACGGCAGAATCATAGCCGCCCATTTTATGATGCACGCGGTAAATGGTCGCGTCCACGCCCAGCCGGGACAGCGGATAGTCAAACGTCTCCACCTCCGCCTCGTCCTCGCTCATATTCCGGATGTCGCTGTCAATGTCGGTTCCCAGCATGAGCATGATGCTCTGGGAAACGCCGGTTCCGTCGGGCAGCGTCAGATAGCCGTAGCCGCTGGCCTGTATCATCTGCGCATCGGTCTCATTCGTCTGCGACCAGACGGAAAAGCTGATGCCATCGGTGGAATAAGCATTGTCCAGAAGACGGATGCCGGTCGCCGATCGGAATTCTTCGACCGTAGCAAATGTCCGGTCGTACACGGTTCCCTCGCCCTTGATGGATGTAAGGAACGTTTCATCCGCGCCCTCGTAGGCGGTAAGCTTCACGGGGATGGAATACAGTATGCTGTAATCGTCAAAGCTTACCTCCGGCTCCACCTGGGGAAAATCCCCGGCGCGGACGTAGGCTTCCACGCTTTTCGACACGCCCAGGATGCGCCCGGTATCCAACTTGTCCGCCGTGTCGCCCCGGGTGTGCACGAGCGTCAGGGCGTAATCCATCACCCCCGTGTCGCCGATGTTCACCGCGAAGGCGTTGGCGATTCCGTCGAAGCTTAAGTGGTCGCTTGTCTCCTCCTCCGCGTCCGGCGTATAGTTTTCCACCAGCTTGGAAAGAGCGCCGAAATCCGTTTTGCTGCCCGAGAAATACAGCCCGTCTGCCAGGCTGAGTCCCGCGCAGTCGATATTTATCACCGCCACGGAATCGTACTTCTCACAAATCCAGGGGGCAAACGCCTTGGAGCCGCCCAAGCCGCGTTCTTCGCCGTTGAACGCCACGAATACGACGTCACTTTCCGGCTCGATATCCCGCAGGAGGCAGGCGGTCAGCAGCATGGCCGTGGTGCCGGAGCCGTTATCGTAGGCGGAGGGGTAATACACATCCCCGTAAAAGCCGCTGCCGTCAAAATGGGCGCCGATCACCACGGCGGTTTTGCCGGAGCTGCCCCGGCGGACGGCGGCGACGTTGTAGGCCGTACCTACCTCGGCGCAGGCGTTCAGCCTGAGTTCTACCTGCACGCCCGCCTGCTCCAGCGCAGGGCGGAAGCGGTCGGAGAGCAGCAAATATACGCCGGCGTCCTGAATTGTGGCGTTGTTAAGCGTGGTGGCTTTCTCCAGATCGGCAAAATCCAGGGCGATCACATTCTCGTTATCCAGCGAATGCCGGCGCGCATCCTCCCCGCAATATACCGCCTCCCGTGCCGCTGCGGCGGACAGATCGTCCGAGACCGGAAGCACCACGTCCACGCTCTGGATGGAGGGGGCATAGATGTAATCTTCTCCCGGAGTTAGTTCTGTGCGCTTGCCGTCCTGCGCGATCAGCGCCAAGCGCGAGCCGGCATTTTCCTGCCGCACCAGCTCGTCGGTATATGGCAGGAGGTAGTCCTCCCCCAGCGGCTCATAGCCGAGAGCGGCAAACAGCGCGGCAATATCCTTTGCCGCCTGCACATTCCCGTCGCTTCCCACGGCGCGGCCGCGGAGCACGGGAGACGTCAGATACGCAAGAAGATCGGCGGCGCTTTGTTCCGTGATCTGCCCCGCCGCAAGCGCCTCGGGCGTCCATTCTGCCTTTGCACCGCACGTCGCCAGCGTGAACAGCAGCGTCAATAGGAGCAAGCATGCGCCGATTCTGTTTCCTGTTTTCATTTTGGGTTCCTCTTAGCAAAAAGCCGTCGCCCGCGTAAAGCGTTCGACGGCGGGTTTGATGGATAGAGGACGGGCAAAACGCCCGTCCTCTTTGCGGATTCGATTGAAAATTACTTCAGGTTGCCCAGCCAGGAAACGTTGACGTTGGTGGTGGCAGGCTCGGCGGAGGTGTCGTTGGAGACGGTGATGGTGCCGTCGAACATACCCTTCACCAGAGCGGCGTAGTCGTCCTTGGAGAACTTGCCGTCGGCGAACTGCGTGGTCTCGGCCAGCTGCACGTAGTTGGCGGAGGGATCGTCGCCGGATACCAGACCCAGAGTCACGATCTTGCCGGCGTAGTCAGACCACTTGCCGCCCACGATGATGTCGGTCAGAGCATTGATCGTGGTGGGACGCAGACCCTTGGTGGCGGAGGTCACGGTCATGCCCTCGCCGTAGTCGCCGTCGATGATGGCCTTCTGGTCAACGTCAACACCGATGACCTTGCCGCCGGCCTTCTTGGCAGCCTCAGCAGCGGAGGTGTAGATGCCGCCGCCGCAGGCGAAGACGATCTGGGTGCCGTCGGCATACCAGGTGTCCATAACGGCGGTGATGTCGGCGTCGCCGTAGAACTGGTTGCCGTAGGCGTACTTCATGTCGACGGTGATGCCCAGCTCCTTGGCAGCGGCGTCAACGCCCTGCACGTAGCCGTAGCCAAAACGGATAACGGCGGGAACGGCCATGCCGCCCAGGAAGCCCAGCTTGGTGTAGCCAAGCTTGACAGCGGCGTAACCGGCCATGTAGCCGGACAGCTCTTCCTGGTAGATGGCGCAGTAGACGTTGCTCAGGTCAACGTAGTCTTCCAGCTTCCAGTTGTCGGGGTTGTAGTCATAGCTCTCGCCCTTGTTGGCAACGGCGGTCTCCAGCAGGTCGCCCTTGGCCACGTCCAGCGCGACGAACTTCACGTCGGGATAGTTGGGAGCAACGTCCACGATGGTGCCGCCGAAGGCATAGCCGGGCATCACGATGACGTTGTAGCCCTCAGCGATGGCCAGCTCCACGGACGCCACACGGCCGGCGGTGTCGTTGCTGGTGGGCTTGTAGTACTTGGTTTCCACATTGTTGTCCTTGCCGAAGGCAACGACGGCTTCCCAGGTGGTCTGGTTGAAGGACTGGTCGGTGATATCACCGTAGTCGGTAACCATGGCGACCTTGTACTCGGGAGCGGCGGCCTGTGCCTCGGTAGCCGGGGCAGCGTCAGCCTTGGTCTCAGCAGGCTTCATTTCGGGAGCCTTGGTCTCGGTGGTGTTGCCGGAGCCGCAGGCGACCAGCGTCAGGGACAGCGCCAGAACCAGCAGCAGAGCCAGAATCTTTTTCATGATTGCATTCCTCCATAATATTCTATTCTTTGCAGTGTACAGAACACCGATAATATTGTCGCACATTCCTAAGAAAAAATCAACACATTTTCCATGTTTCTCCCGGCTTTTTCAGAAGTTCTTCCCAGGGCATCCACGTCAGGCGTGCATGTGTTTCTGAGCGGAGAAGCTGAAGGGCAGGATCTCGGCCAGGGTGTGGGCTTCGCAGCCCTCCGGCGTAATCATGTAGATGAGAAAATCGTCGCCGCAGAATTCCCGCATCACCTGACGGCACACGCCGCAGGGCGGGAACGCCCCGGTGATGACGCCGTCCTTTCCACCGCACACGGCGATGGCAGCAAAGTCCCGGTGGCCGTCGCAGACCGCCTTGAAGAAGGCGGTGCGCTCGGCGCAGACCGATGGGGTGTAGGACGCGTTTTCGATGTTGCAGCCCTGATACACCGTCCCGTCGGCGCACAGCAGCGCCGCGCCCACCTGATAGCCGGAATAGGGAGCATAGGCATGGGTCATGGCCTCTTTGGCCAGCGCACACAGTTTTTCGGGTGTCATGGTTCGCCTCCTGATACTTACAGTATTTCTCCCGCGAAGCTCGTGCCCGCGCCATCCCAATGAACACCCAGCAGGTCGGTGACGGTGGCGGCGATGTCCGCAAAGGTGGCCTTGGTGCCGAGATTGCCGGGCTTGACGCCCTTGCCCAGCACCAGCAGCGGCACGTACTCCCGGGTGTGGTCGGTGGTGGCGGTGTAGGCGGGGTCGCAGCCGTGGTCGGCGGTGATCATCACCACGTCGTCCTCCCCCAGAGTGGGCAGGAACGCACCCAGCCAGCGGTCGAACTCCGTCAGGGCGGCGGCGTAGCCGTCAATGTCCCGGCGGTGGCCGTAGAGCATGTCAAAGTCCACCAGATTGACGAAGCACAGGCCGTGAAAATCCCGGGCGGCATAGTCCGCCGTGTGCGCCATGCCGTCGGCGTTGGATTTGTTGAACACGTACTCCGTGTCCCCCCGTCCAGCGAAAATGTCGTGAATCTTTCCCACGGCCAGACAGTCCAGCCCCGCCGCCTTTACGGCGTCCAGCATGGTTTTTTTCGGCGGCTCCAGAGAAAAGTCGTGGCGGTTGGCCGTGCGCTTGAAGCCGTGCTCCGCGTCGCCCACGTAGGGGCGGGCGATCACCCGGCCGACGCCGTACTTTCCCTGCAAAATTTTCCGCGCCTTGCGGCAGGCGTCGTACAGCTCCTCCAGGGGGATCCACGCCTCATGCGCCGCCACCTGGAACACGGAGTCGGCGGAGGTGTAGACGATCCACTTGCCGGTTTTGCGCTGCTCCTCGCCGTAGTCCCGGATGACGTCGGTGCCGGAATAGGGCAGATTGCACAGCACGCCCCGGCCGGTCTCCTTCTCGAAGGCGTCCAGAACCTCCCGGGGGAAGCCGTTGGGGAAGGTGGGCAGGGGCTGGGGGGAGATCACACCGGCGATTTCCCAATGGCCGATGGTGGTGTCCTTGCCCATGGAGCTTTCCCGCAGCCGGGCGAAGGCGCCGGTGGGGGCGGCGGCCTTAGGCAGGCAGGTCACGCCGTCAATATTGCCCAGTCCCGCGGCGGTCATGTTGGGAATGTCCAGCTTTTGGGAAGTGGCGCAGGCACGCAGGGTATTGACCCCCACGTCCCCGAAGGATTCCGCGTCGGGCATCGCGCCGATGCCGAAGGAATCCAGAACGATCAAAAATACTCGCTTCATACTATCACCTTAGATTCTGGGGTTTACTTGTTCTCCATAGCCACGGCGGTGTCCAGCGCCACCTTCATCATGGTGGTGAAGGAATTCTGGCGCTGCTCGGAGGTGGTATCCTCGCCGGTGAGGATGTGGTCGGAAATGGTGCAGATGCACAGCGCCCGCTTGCCGTACCGGGCGGCGTTCATGTACAGGGCGGCGGCTTCCATTTCCAGCGCCATGACACCCATCTTCTTCAGGCCATACAGGCTGTCCAGCCCCTCGGGCACCAGTTCATGGTCGCCGTAGAACACGTCGGAGGAATTCACGTTGCCCACATGGTAGACGGCGCCGTTTTCCTCGGCGGCCTTCACGGCCTGCTTCAGCAGCTCCCAGGAAGCGATGGGGGCGAAGGTGCCGGGGATATGGAACTGGGCGGCAAAGTTGGAATCGGTGCAGGCGCCCTGGGCGATCACCAGGTCATACAGATGGATATGCTCCTGAATGGCACCCGCGGAGCCGACGCGGATAATATTTTCCACGCCGTAGCCGTTGAACAGCTCGTGGGAATAAATGCCGATGGCGGGCATACCCATGCCGGAGGCCATGACGGAGACCTTGACACCCTTGTAGGTGCCGGTGTAGCCCTGCACGCCCCGGACGTTGTTGACGAGGACGGGGTTTTCCAGGAAATTCTCGGCGATGAATTTGCTGCGCAGAGGGTCGCCGGGCATCAGTACGGTCTTGCCGAAATCACCGGGCTTTGCGGAAATATGCGGGGTGGGGGTTGGGAACATAGCAATCATCCTTTCGTTTCTGTAATTTTATAATGTAGGGGGACGTGGGCTTAGTAGCCGCTGCCCTCCAATCCCTTTGCGATCTTGACAATGCGGGAGGTGCCCAGGCGGGACGCGCCCAGGGAGATGAACTTCTCCGCGTCGGCAAGGCTGGAAATGCCGCCGGCAGCCTTGATCTTCACATGGGGCGCAACGTGCGCGGCGAACAGCTCCACGTCGTGGAAGGTCGCGCCGGCCTTGGAAAAGCCCGTGGAGGTCTTGATATAGTCCGCGCCGGAGTCGGAAACGCACCTGCACAGGGCGATCTTTTCCTCGTCGGTGAGCAGGCAGGTCTCGATGATGACTTTCAGCAGCTTTCCGTTGCAGGCGGCCTTCACGGCGGCGATTTCCTCCGTGATTTTCTCCCACAGGCCGTCCTTCGCCCAGCCGATGTTGATGACCATGTCCACCTCGTCCGCGCCGTTCGCCACGGCGTCGGAGGCCATGAAGCACTTGGCGGCGGTGGTGTCGTAGCCGTTGGGGAAACCGATGACGGTGCAGATGGGCAGTTTGTCCCCTACATACTCCTTTGCCTGTTTGACATAGGACGCGGGGATGCAGACGGAGGCGGTGTGATACTTCATGCCGTCGTCGCAGACGCCTTTGATCTCCGCCCAGGTGGCGGTCTGGGTCAGCAGGGTGTGGTCGCATTTGGCAAGAATGTCTTTCAGTTCCATGATGATTCTCCTTCTATATACAACTCAATTGTGTCCGTGGAGGCGGATGACCCGATGCTCCCGGATGCCCCGGATGTAGCACTTGTGACACATGGCAATGTAGCTGTCGTTGCCCCCCAGAACCACCTGAGCGCCCTGGGTGATGATGTGGCCGTCGCCGTCGATCCGGGCGTTCACCGTGGCCTTCGCGCCGCAGTCGCAGATGGTCTTAATCTCCTGAATGGTGTCCGCCACCTCCATCAGACGGCGGCTGCCGGGAAACAGACGGGTCTGGAAGTCCGTGCGCAGACCGAAGCACATCACCGGGATGTTGTAGTCGTTAACCAGAGAGCGGAGCTGGTCGATCTGGTTTTCCGTCAGGAACTGGCACTCGTCCACGATGATCACGTCGCACTTGCCCTCCTGGGTGTCCTGAAACAGCAGGTAAATGTCCGTTCCCGGGGCGATGACGTCCGCCGGGGATTCCAGGCCGATGCGGCTGCGCAGAATCTTCGCGCCGTCCCGGGTGTCGGTGCCGGGCTTGATGAGCCAGACGTTCAAGTCGTTTTCCTCGTAGTTGTATTTGGTGATCAGCGCCTGAGCCGTTTTGCTGGAACCCATGGCGCCGTACTTGAAATAAAGCTTTGCCATTGTGTCTACCTCCGTTCGTCCTCCTATTATAACGAAAAAGAAGGCCATATGCAACCCCTTTTCTGGGCGAAGTACACAATATATGCTTGCATTCCCGCCTGCCGGATGCTATACTGAACAAAAGAAGAAAAATTTTTCGGCAAATTTTCCATTTTCTGAAACCTTCGCCGCAGTTTGTCGAGTATATGGACAGAAGCACATAACAACAAGGAGGTAACTCAAATGAAAAAGATGACCGCATTTCTCGTAACCCTGTGTATGCTTGCCGCTCTGTTGGCCGGATGCGGCGGCGCAAGCAAATCCACCCAGGCCTTCGACGCAGCTGCCCCCGCCGAGGCGGCGAATGGCGCCTACTATGATATGGAGAGCGCCAAATCGGAGGATGGCGGGCTGACAGGCGACACTGCCGCCGATTCCACCGTGCTGCCGGAAGGCCGCAAGTGGATCATCACCGTGAACATGTCCGCCGAGACCGAAGACTTAGACTCCCTGATGGAGACCCTGAACGGGAAAATTTCCGGTCTGGGGGGCTACGTGGAGGATCAGGACAGCTACAACGGAAGCATGTATTCCTCCCGCCGCTACCGCAGCGCCAGTCTCACCGTCCGTATCCCTGCCCAGCGGGTGGACGAATTCACCGAGGAAATGTCCGGCATTGCCAACGTGGTATCCACCAACCTGAGCCGGGAGGACATCACCCTGAGCTACGTCGCGACCGAAAGCCGCGTTAATGCGCTGCAAACCGAGGAAGCCCGTCTTCTGGAGCTGATGGAGCAGGCCGAGACCATGGCCGACCTGCTGGAGATCGAAAGCCGCCTGACGGACGTGCGCTACGAGCTGGAAAATCGTGCTTCCCAGCTGCGGCTGTACGACAATCAGGTGGATTACGCCACCATCTACTTATCCATCGACGAGGTGCAGGAGTACACCCCCGTTGAGGAGCCCACCGTGTGGGAGCGGATCAGCGGCGGTTTCATCAGCAGTGTGAAGGGTGTCGGCAATGGACTGCTTGACCTGCTGGTGTGGGTGCTGGCAAAGTCCCCCTATCTCGTCATTCTGGGCGGCGTTACCGCCGGCGTGGTGGTTCTCATCAAGAAGCGCAAGACCCGCAGGGCGGCAAAGAAGGCCGCCAAGCAGAATCCTACCGAGGAAAGCAAGTAAGTACGTGTCCCGCCGGGCGCACCTTTCGGTGCGCCCGGTATTTATTTTGGAATCGTAATGGTCAGCACGATCTGGCTGTCCGTCTCCCGGCGTTCCGATACGGCGGGAATGCCGGACAGCTGGATTTTTTGCAGGGACTGGGTCAGGTTGTTGAGAAACGCGCCGACGTTGGCTTTCGACGACCTGTCCGACCGGGCGGACAGAAGGGTCTCCACATACTTTTCCGTCCGCGCCACGCTCATGCCCTGCCTTACGATTTCCTTTACCGCCGCGAGCTTGCTTTCCTCCGTGGGCAGCTTCAGAAGCGCCCGGGCATGGCGCTCCGTCAGTCCCGCCTCCCGCAGGGCAAGCAGCACCGGCTCGCTGTGCTTCAAAAGCCGCAGCTTGTTGGCCACCGCGCTCTGGCTTTTCCCCAGGAGCCGCGCCGCCTGCTCCTGACTCATGTTCCAGTCCTTCAGCAGCCGGGAAATACCCATGGCTTCCTCGATGAAGTCCAGATCCTGGCGCTGCAAATTCTCCACCATGGCCGCCATGCCGGATTCCCGGTCGTCCATGCTCATGATGATGCAGGGGATGTCCGTGATCCCCGCCAGCTCCGCCGCCCGGAGCCGCCGTTCCCCCGCGATCAGCTCATAGCCGTTTCCGCTGCGGCGGACGGACAGCGGCTGCAGGATTCCGTGCTGCCGGATGGAATCGGACAGCTCGTCCAGCGCCTCCGGGCGGAAAATTTTCCGTGGCTGCGCCGGATTGGGGCGGATGGAACGAGCCGGGAGAAAAACCACCCGTCCGGTCTCCATGTAGGTTTTCAGCTTCTGACATTGCATTGCCCGTCCTCCCTTGTTGATGTGAGACCATTGTACGTTGCGTCAAAACGGGAATACCAGCGAAAACGGCGCGGCTTTCAAAGGAAACGCACGACATTTTCTTCTCTCTTTTACCGTTCTCTCCCAGTTCATAAAATATTTACGGAATATTGCATTTTCCCTCTTGCTTTTTTTGCCAAGCTGCGCTATTATATTAGCACTCAGAACGAGTGAGTGCTAAACCGTGTAGATACAGGCGGGTAAGGCTTGTCCGATACCCGTCGTCTAAATGCTTATATGTATGGAGGAATTCGAAATGAAACTCAAGCCCATGGCAGATAACGTTCTGCTGAAAGCCCACGAAGCGCCCGAGACCACCGTCTCCGGCATTGTTCTGGCTACCACCAACAAGGAAAAGCCCATGATCTACGAGGTCGTTTCCGTCGGCCCCGGCACCAAGGACGTCACCATGACCGTCAAGGCCGGTGAGAAGGTCGTTGTCGGCAAGTTCATCGGCACCGACGTGACCATCGATAAGGAAGATTACAAGTTTGTCAAGCAGGACGACATTCTGGCTGTCGTCACTGACTAAGGAGGAAGAATATCATGTCCAAGATGATTGTTTACGGCGAAGAAGCCCGCAAGAAGTTACAGTCCGGCATTGACCAGCTGGCCAATACCGTTAAGGTTACCCTGGGACCCAAGGGCCGCAACGTGGTTCTGGGCAAGAAGTACGGCGCGCCCCTCATCACCAACGACGGCGTGACCATCGCCAAGGAAGTGGAGCTGGAGGACGCCTTCGAGAACATGGGCGCACAGCTCATCCGGGAAGTCGCCACCAAGACCAATGATGTGGCCGGTGACGGCACCACCACCGCCACCCTGCTGGCTCAGGCCATCACCCGGGAGGGTCTCAAGAACCTGTCCGCCGGCGCCAACCCCATGGTCATGCGCAAGGGCATCGACAAGGCCGTCGCCGCTGCCGTTGAGGCCATCAAGGCCAATTCCGTTCCCGTATCCGACTCGGATTCCATTGCCCGTGTGGGTACCGTGTCCTCCGGTGACGAGACCATCGGCAAGCTGATCGCCGAGGCCATGGAGAAGGTGGGCAAGGAAGGCGTCATCACCATCGAGGAGAGCAAGACCGCCGAGACCGGTCTGGACGTGGTCGAGGGTATGCAGTTCGACCGGGGCTATATCTCCCCCTACATGGTCACCGACACCGACAAGATGGAGGCCGTCCTGGACGACGCCTACGTCCTGATTACCGATAAGAAGATTTCCTCCATCCAGGAGATCCTGCCCATTCTGGAGCCCATCGTCAAGTCCGGCCGTAAGCTGATGATCATCGCCGAGGACGTGGAGGGCGACGCTCTGGCAACGCTGCTGCTGAACCGTCTGCAGGGCCGCTTCAACGTGGTCTGCGTGAAGGCCCCCGGCTTCGGCGACCGCCGGAAGGAAATGCTCCAGGATATCGCCGTGCTCACCGGCGGCACCGTCATTTCCAGCCAGCTGAACATGGAGTTGCCTGACGCCAAGATGGAGGATCTGGGTCACTGCCGTCAGATCGTGGTCACCAAGGACACCACCACCATCGTCGATGGTGACGGCGCGCCCGAGGCCATCCAGGATCGCGCCCACATGATCCGCTCCGCCATTGCCACCACCACCTCCGACTACGACCGCGAGAAGCTCCAGGAGCGTCTGGCGAAGCTGTCCGGCGGCGTGGCCGTCATCAAGGTCGGCGCCCAGACCGAGGTCGCCATGAAGGAGCGGAAGCTGCGGGTCGAGGACGCTCTGAACGCTGCCCGCGCCGCTGTGGAGGAGGGCATCGTGGCCGGCGGCGGTACCGCTCAGGTCAACGCCATCCCCGCTGTTGAAAAGCTGATTTCCACCCTGCACGGCGACGAGAAGACCGGCGCGCGGATCATTGCCGCCGCTTTGCAGGCGCCCATCCGTCAGATCGCCGAGAACGCCGGCGTGGACGGCAGCGTCGTCTACGAGAAGATCCGCACCTCCGGTAAGGTCGGCTACGGCTACAACGCCTACACCGAGGAATATGTGGACATGATTCCCGCAGGCATCGTCGATCCCACCAAGGTGACCCGTTCCTCTCTGGAGAACGCCGCGTCCATCGCGGGCTGCGTGCTGACCACCGAGTCTCTGGTGGTCGACAAGCCCGACCCCGCCGCCGACGCCGCAGCAGCCGCTGCCGCAGCACCCGCAACCGACGAGTCCGCCGCTCAAACCCAAACCGAGAAGGAGGAATAACCTATGACACTCAAGCATTTCATAGAACGACCCGTATTGGCGTCGGTCATATCAATCGTAATCGTAATCGCCGGTCTGATCGGTCTGGCGACACTGCCCGTCGAGCAGTATCCCGACATCGCGCCCCCGACGGTCATGGTGCGCGCCTCCTATCCGGGAGCCAGCGCCGAAACGATTCAGAAGTCGGTCATCGTACCGCTCGAACAGGCCATCAACGGTGTGGAGGACATGACCTACATGACCTCCAGCGCAGCCGTCGGCAGCGCCTCCGTGACGGTCTATTTCCGCCAGGGAACCAACGCCGACATGGCGGCCGTCAACGTGCAGAACAAAGTGTCACGCGCCACCGGCCAGCTTCCTCCCGAGGTCACGCAGATCGGTGTGACGACCATGAAGCGCCAGACCTCGATGGTCAAGATCTTCTCGCTCTACAGCCCCGATGACTCCTACGACGAGACCTTCCTGTCGAACTACCTGAAGATCAACGTAGAGCCGCGCATCCAGCGTATCCGCGGCGTCGGCGAGGTGTTCACCCTCGGCGCAGAATACTCGATGCGCGTCTGGCTGAAGCCCGACGTAATGGCCCAGTACAAGCTCATCCCGTCGGACGTGACGGCGGCGCTGGCCGAGCAGAACATCGAATCGGCGACCGGTACGCTGGGCGAGAACTCCCAGAACACGTTCCAGTACACGATGAAATACCGCGGACGCCACCAGACGCCCGAAGAGTTCGGTGAAATCGTGCTGCTCTCGAAGCCCGACGGCACGCTCCTGCGTCTGAAGGACATCGCCGACATCGAACTGGGCAGCGAATCCTACGCTTACAAAGGTTACACCAACGGCCATCCGGGCGTCAGCACGATGATCTTCCAGACGGCCGGTTCGAACGCCACACAGGTCGTGAACGACGTCAACGCCCTGCTCGACGAATTGCAGGCCGAACTGCCGAAAGGCATCGCCATCGCACATCTCCAGAGCGTGAACGACTTCCTCTACGCCTCGATGAAAGAGGTGGTCAAGACCCTGTTCGAGGCCATTCTCCTCGTGATCCTGGTCGTGTACGTCTTCCTGCAGGACATCCGCTCGACGCTCATCCCCACGGTGTCGATTCTCGTGGCGCTGGTCGGAACCTTCGGCTTCCTCGCATTCGCCGGATTCTCGATCAACCTGCTGACCCTCTTCGCGCTGGTTCTTGCGATCGGTACGGTCGTAGACGACGCCATCATCGTCGTCGAAG
>OFMX01000443.1_pt1 | contig 41510 bp, 30 predicted proteins | sample 1541901 | NCBI WGS metagenome assembly OFMX01 (sample SAMN04209222, study PRJEB22552) | human gut metagenome | biome: gut; material: feces | host: Homo sapiens | place: USA: Oklahoma | reverse complement strand
CAACGACCCGGACGTCAAGGGCAAGCTGAACGTCTACTTCCCGTGGAACTACAACATCGAGCTGGCCATGAACCTCATCCCGGCCACCGACCTCGACGAGCAGATCTCCCAGGCCGGCAAGGAAGCCTCCGGCACCGGCAACATGAAGTTCGCCCTCAACGGCGCTCTGACCGTCGGCACCCTCGATGGCGCCAACGTCGAGATCCGTGAGCGCGTGGGCGCCGAGAACTTCTTCCTGTTCGGCATGACCGAGCCGGAAGTCTCCGCGCTGTACGCCAAGGGCTACGACACCAAGGGTCTGTCCCGCGAGTACTACGAGAAGGACCCGCAGCTCAAGGCCGCCATCGATATGGTTGCCGACGGCACCTTCTCCGACGGCGACAAGGACACCTACAAGGACCTCGTCAACGATTGGCTGAACAAGGATTACTTCATGACGCTCGCCGACTTCCGCGCGTACATGGACATCCAGGCCCAGATCGAGGAAACCTACCGCGATCCGATGAAGTGGAGCCGCATGGCCGTGCTCAACGTGGCCAACTCCGGCTACTTCAGCTCCGACCGCTCCATCGAGGATTACCTCGAGCGCATCTGGCACACCGGTCCGCTCAAGTGATTATGAAGCGGTCATGAAACGTCGCCGGCATCGCCGACGTACGCATGATCGCTTCCGTTCCGTCCGTTTCGCAATGGGCGGATAAGTGATGACGACGAAGGCCCTTGGGATTTTCCAAGGGCCTTTTCGTATGTTTTTCGCATGTCCGATTGCGTATGCCGGTAGTGCCCGAACGTACGTGCCGGACGTACGTGGCAATACAGCGACAGTACGACGGAAGGCCGCAAGCCAATCGCAATCGCAAAAGCAAAAGAAAAACCCTGTATCGCAAGATACAGGGCGAAGCAACAAACCCAACGCGGCATAGGTGTGCCGGGAAAGGCGAAATCAGGCGGCTTCCGGCTCAGCGGCAGGAGCGGCGGCAGTGGCGTCGGCCTCCGGCTCGGCGTCCTTGGTCAGGCCCAGGTCGACCGGCGAGGAGCTGTTCTCCCACGGTTCCTCCCACGGGTCATAGTCGGGATTCTGCTGCTTGTAGATGTACAGACCGACGACGCCAGCAAGCAAAGCTCCGAAGAGCAGTGCGAAGAACTTCCAACCGTTAGAAGACTTGTTCTCCATGACGGCTCCTTTCAAGGTTTCCAAACACTGGCTGACCTGCTCGTTCAAGCCAGCTCTGTTCCCTATCTTAATTCGTGGAATGTGTCGATTGGGTGGATTTACGCGCCGGAAAATACCGCATGTGCCGGTAATGTTGAGCTATGGCATACCAACGATTCAGTCTGTTTCCCGATTCCCCATCGTTCAAGGATCTGTTCTCCGCCCGATCGCTGCGATACCGGTGGCGCAACGGCGACCCGGTCATTACCACCGCCATCATGGCGATCTGCATCGTGGTGTGGGCCATCGAAGCGGTCCTCTTCCTCGTCTGGCCCGAAGGCGGCAACGCGTTCGTGAACGCCGGCATGCTGCTGCCCGCCACGGCCGTCCGGCACCCGTGGACCTTCATCACCTCGATGTTCCTGCACCAGCCGACCTCGCTGTGGCACATCCTGTTCAACATGCTTACTTTGTGGTGCGTGGGGCCCGTGCTGGAACGCATGATGGGGCATTGGCCGTACCTCGCGCTGTACGTGCTGTCCGGATTGGGCGGCGGTGCCGGACTGATGGTGTGGGCCGTGTGCTCGCCGTCGGGATGGATGACCGCCGCATATGGCGCGTCCGGCGCGCTGTTCGGCCTGTTCGCCGCGATTCTGGTGGTGTACAGGAGAATAGGCATCGATATTCGTTCGATGCTGATTTGGATGCTGATCAACTTCCTGATGCCGGTGATCACGCCGGGCATTGCATGGCAGGCGCATGTCGGCGGATTCATCGTCGGCGGCGTGCTTGCGTGGCTGCTGGTCACCGGCCTGCATGCGTTCCGCGGCAAAAGCCTGACGTGGCGCACCACGGTGTACGGCATCACGGTGTTCGTGGTGGTCGTGGCGATCATCGTGGGATGCAACGCCGGCAATCCGCTGATGCATATGTCACTTCTGTACCAGTAATGCGGGAACTACACACATGTAGTTTTCCACATCCGTGGATAACTTTGTGGATAAGTGAGGTCAAACCTGTGGGTAAGTCGGGGATAACGTGGTGGATTATCCACAAGGATATTCACAAAATGGCGGAACATAAGGAATTTCCTATGTGAAAATTGTGGATAACCGATATCCACACCCCACAAAAATGGGGAAAATCGCCGCCGGTATTTCGTGGTGCGACGTTGACTCAGGCACAAAATATGGGCGTTATCCACATTCATCCACATTTGTCCACTTGTTATCCACAGGAAAGATAAGATGACGAAGGCAATCGACAAGGACGCAATACCGATGCGCCACGGACGCAGGATACGCGTGCGACGATATGCGTGCGACATGGCAGATACTTGCGAAGAAGGGGAGAGGAACCATGGGTGACGGACCACTGCTCAACGACGTGACGCGCGCCTTCGCCGAGGCGCATCGCAATGAAGACGTGCGTGACCTGGCGCTCAAAACCAAACGGACGGCGGACCTCGACCTGCCGGCCGCGCTCGACCAGATCGCGGGCTGGCAAATCGCCCGCAACAAACTGCCGCAATGGGCCGCCTGCGCGGATATCGTCTATCCCGCGCATATTTCCATGGAACAGTGCTCATCGCAGTTCACGGCGCAATACAAGGCCGAAATCGCCCGACGTCTGTTGCGATCTCTGCCGCAATCGGCGGGACAGACGGCCAACGACGCGACCATGACGGACCTGACAGGCGGATTCGGCGTCGATTTCTCATATCTCGCCCGCGGATTCGGTCACGCCACGTACGTGGAACGCCAATCGCATCTATGCGAACTGGCCGCGCACAATATGGCGGCGCTGGGCCTCACGCAAGCACAGGTGGTGTGCGGCGACGGCGTCGAATACCTACGTGCGATGGAGCCGGCGCAGCTGATCTACATCGACCCGGCCCGCCGCGACGAGCACGGCGCCCGCACCTACGCGATCGAGGACTGCACGCCCGACGTGCTGGCGCTGCGCGATCTGCTGCTGGCTAAGGCGCGATATGTGATGGTCAAACTGTCGCCGATGCTCGACTGGCGCAAGGCGGTCGACGATTTCGCGGGCACTGTGGCCGAAGTGCACATCGTCTCCACCGGCAACGAATGCAAGGAACTGCTTCTGGTGCTGGACGGCAAGGCTGCCGGGGCAACGTCCGATGCCGCAGCGGCAGACACGCGCGCGCCGCACGTGTACTGCGTGAACGACGATCAGCGGCTCGACTACGATGCGGCCGCCTATACGCGCGGCCTGCGCATCGGGGACGCGCCGCTGCCGCACGAGCTGCGTTACCTGTACGAGCCGAACGCGTCGATCATGAAGGCCGGCTGCTTCGACGTGGTGGAAGCGCGATTCGGGGCGGTGCAGATCGGCCCGAGCAGCCACCTGTTCGTATCGGACGAGCCGGTCGATGGTTTTCCGGGGCGCGGTTTTGCGATTGAAACGATCGGCGGTATGGGTAAGAAGGAGCTGAAGCGATTGCTGTCCGGCTTGGACCGTGCCAACATCGCCGTGCGTAATTTCCCACTCACCGCGCCGCAATTGCGCAAGAAACTCAAGCTCGCCGACGGCGGCGACGCCTACCTGTTCGGCACCACCATGCAAGGCGGCGACCACGTGCTGATTCGGACGGCAAAAATCAGCAGATAATCGGCGGGTAAGCGGCGGCTTTCCACTTGACAGGAAACTGCTTTTCCTAAAGCTGAAGCGGGGCGATGCAGACGCGGTAAGCAAAGTGGATGAAGTGGATGAAAAAAGACGCCGGATCGCAAAGAACCCGGCGTCTTTTGAATAAGCCTCGATGGAATAGGCGAAACGGAGAAAACCGACTCAGCGCCACCACATGGTCATAATGAAACCGACCATGATGATTGCGAACGCGATGGCCAGGTTCCAAGCGCCGATGTGCGGAATCGGATAATCGGTGGTCAGGTAGTAGACCACGGCCCACACCAGACCGATGATCATCAGCGCGCAGAACAGCGGCACGAACCAGCGCGGGTTGGACTTGGTGCCCTTGATGCTTTCCTCCACACGGCGGGTGTTCTCCGCCTGACGGTTCATCATGCGTTGCATCTGCGGTGACAGCGAATCCTTATCAACGGTGGCGTTCAGCACCGCTTCGACACGGTCCATAGGAATATCGAGATCGTCATCGTCGGACTGGTCCTCGTCAACGGAAGTCTTGTCGACGACATCTTCGGTGGTTTCCTCGACGGCAGCGGTGTCGTCGGCGGACTGCAGATCCTTCTGGTCATCCGCGGTGGTTTCGTGCAGCTCTTCGTCAGCCATCAGCATAGTCTCCTTTAATAGGCTAAAAGTCATAATAGTGGGTAGACTCGAAAGCGGCGAACTCACGGCGTAAAACTGTTCAAAATCAGGACAATTGTTCAGTGAAACCCGGCGGATTCAGGCAGGTTTGGAAAGGCGCGTATGGCGAAGCATACCGGAAAGCACAGCGCGAAACGGTCGAAGGCGGCCGGCGTCGCGGCGTTCCTCGTGCTGCTGTTCTCCGGATTCCTGCTGTCCACCAACCTGCGCGTCAACCGTTCCGTGGTGGTGAGCAACGATACCGCCGAACTCGTGGAACAGCGCGTGAAAAAAGTGAACTCGCTACGGTCCGAAATCGATGCGCTGAGCACCAGAGTCAACGATCTGAGCAAAACACTCGACAGCCAGAACGCCGACGGATCGCAAGACAGCGAAAGCGCCGGCAACGGCACCATGCTCCCCGCCGTGGAAGGCCCGGGACTGGTGGTGACGCTCGACGATTCGCCGCTATGGGAGAACATGGTCGACGCCAACGGATCCAGCGCCAACATCAACGATTACGTGGTGCACCAGCAGGACATCGAAGCCGTGGTCAACGCGCTGTGGGCGGGAGGCGCCGAATCCATGCAGATCATGGACCAGCGCGTATTGTTCAACTCCGCCGTACGCTGCTCCGGCAACGTGCTGCTGCTGCAAGGCAAGAAGTATTCGCCGCCGTTCAAAATCTCGGCGATCGGACCAGTGGAGGGCATGAGAAAAGCGCTCGACGATTCCGAGGAAGTGTCCATCTACAAGCAGTACGTGAGCGCGTTCGGCCTGGGATGGCAGGTCGACGAGAAAACGAAACTGCATTTCGACGCGACCGACGCGTTGCAGCAGCCGTTGCAGTATGCGAAAGCGCTCGAAAACGACAAGAACGGCGACTCGCAAGAGGGGAAATAACAATCGATGAAATATGTGGCAAGCCGTGGCGGACGCACCAAAAGCGCGCTGTGGACGATACTCGGCATCCTCGCCGAACTCATGCTGACCGCCGCCGCCATCTGCGCGCTGTACATCGCATGGCAGATGTGGTGGACGGGCGTGCAGTCGGAGCATAACCAGATCGAAACCCGCCAATCCGTATCCTGGTCCGATCCAGGAAAGTCCGGCAACGTCACCGTGGCGAAGGCACAGCAGGGTGACCCGCCTGTACAGCCGCAAAGCGCCACGGAAGGCGAACTCATCGCCCAAATCTACATACCGCGATTCGGCAGCCAATGGCAGCGCAACCTGGTGGAAGGCACGGACCTGACACAGCTCAACAAGCACGGCCTCGGCCACTACACGGATTCGCAGATGCCCGGCCAGGTCGGCAACTTCGCATTCGCCGGCCACCGCAACGGCTACGGGCAGCCGCTCGGCGACGTCGACAAACTGCAGGAAGGCGACCCGATCATCGTCCGCACGCAGGATTACTGGTACGTGTACCACTACACCAGCTACAAAATCGTGCTGCCGACACAGACCGAAGTGGTGGCGGCCAACCCCGAAAACCCCGGCGCAACACCGACCAAACGCATGCTGACCATGACCACCTGCGAACCGAAATACTCCACGCCGACGCACCGCTGGATCAGCTACGCCGAATTCTCCTACTGGGCGAAGGTCTCCGACGGCATCCCACAGGAACTGGCCTCCCAAAACGCCAACGGCACAGTCAAATTCGTCAACAACGAACAGTCGTCGTTCCTGTCGTCGATCGATACGCTGAAACCGTGGATCTTCGGCGCGCTCGCCGCATACGTGATCATATTTATTTCCGCCGCCGTCGCCTGGCGATGGCCGTATCTCGCCGACGTGCGCGCAGGAAGACGAAAGAAGGCCGATTTCAGCCTGTACGGCAGCCTGGTGCGACTGCAGCCGGGCGTGCTGCCGATCCGTCTGCTGCTGGTGCTGCTGCTGGTTTTCGCAGCGGCCGCATCGTGCTTCGAATGGCTGTTCCCGTGGGCCGCGTCGACTATTCCGATGTTGCAGGAGATGTCGAACTACACGGCCATCTAAAGGCTGCCGCTGCGTGAGACGCGGACGTTGCTGCGGCACGGAACGCACGTACACTGCTGTTCAAACGTTGATTGGAGCATGATGACCGATTCCGCACGTATTCTGGTCGTGGACAACTACGATTCGTTCGTTTACACGATTGTCGGCTATGTGAAGACGCTTGGTGCCACAGTGACCGTGGTACGTAACGATGCGATCGACCCGTCCACCCCGGGCGTGATCGACGACTACGACGGTGTGCTGATTTCCCCCGGTCCTGGCGCTCCATCGGAATCCGGCGCTAGTGAGGACATGATTCGCCTGTGCGCGGCGCAGAACAAGCCGATGTTCGGCGTGTGCCTCGGCATGCAGGCATTGGCCGAAGTGTTCGGTGCCACAGTGAGCCACGCGCCGACCATCATGCATGGCAAGACCAGTTTGGTGGAGCATATCGACGATGAGATTTTCGAAGGCGTCGCCAACCCGATGGTCGCCACACGGTACCATTCCCTGGCAGTGGAACCGGAGTCCGTGCCGGACGATCTGGTGGTGACCGCGTGGACGCAGGGCGACCACATCGTGCAGGGCATCAAGCATCGCAGCAAGCCGATGTACGCGGTGCAGTTCCATCCGGAGTCCGTGATGACCCAGGACGGCTACCGTCTGCTGGCCAACTGGCTGAAGGTGTGCGGGCAGGATTCCGCGGTTGAGAAGTCGATTGGATTGCAGCCTAAGGTGAGCGAGTAGTTTTCTTTTTTTGAGCTTGCTGAATTGCGATTTTTGCGATGAATGAGTGATGGGTGATGGCTGCTGTTTGGCTCGCAGTGTTGCTTGCTTGCGGCGCCGCTTTGCTTCCCGCAGGTCCTGTTCACGACACACTCAAGGCCGTTCGGCCAAGCTTACGGTCGTGAACAGGACCTGCGGGAAGCAAAGCTCCTTTGGCTTTTTGTGCTGCCTTTGGCTGCTTTTGGTTTTTTGAGGGAAAGAGGGGGGGCGTCGAGCCGCTTCCTCCCCTGAATTATTAGTTGCCTTGCTGGTTGTTGGTGTTGCCGTTGTTGTTCGTGTCGGTGTTGTTCGTGTCGCTGGACGATTTCTTGGTGGTCAGCGTGATGGTCGATCCGCTGTCGGCCTGGCTGCCGCCATTCGGCGACATCGACACGACGGTCGCGTCATCATCCTGTGGCCCGTTGACACTTACCTGGAATCCGGCGGCCTCCAAAATGCTCTTTGCTTCGGCAAGTGTGGAGTTGGTAACAAACGGCACGCTCACCTGCTGCTTGCCGGTGGACACCCAAATGGTCACCGCGGTGCCCATTTCGACGGTGCTGCCGGAACCCGGATCGATGCGGGTGACTGCACCGGACTGCACCGAATCGGAATACTCGCTTTCGATGGTGATCTGCGTCAGACCAGCCTGCTTGAGCTGCGCGATGACCGAATCCTTGGCCTGGCCTACCAGACCATCCGGAATCTTGGTCATGCCGGACGAAATGTACAGCGTGATGATGGTGCCCTTGGTCTGCTTCGAATTCGCGGCCGGATTGGTGTTCACCACCTTGTCTTTCTCGATGGAGGCACTGTCCACGGTCATGACATTGCCGATCTTGAAGCCTGCCGCCTCAAGAATGCCCTTCGCTTCCTCCTGCGTCTTGCCGGACACGTCAGGCACGCTGACCGCCTGCGGGCCGGTGGAGAACCATATGGAGACGGTGGAGCCCTTCGCCACCTTCTTACCGCCCTTCGGGTTCTGCTTGGTGATGGTGCCCTTTGGCTGGCTGGATGTGGCATCGTCACGGGCGTCAAGCTTCAGACCAAGGGTCTTAAGCTGTTCTTCCACACGCGCTTGGGAGATGTTCGACGTGTCGGTGAAGTCCGGCACAGACACCAGGTCTGCGGTGTTCTGATGCCCGTTCAGCGCAAAGAAAATACCGATGATGGCCAGCAAAACAACGATGCTGCCGATTACGGAAGCAATGATGATTTGCTTCTTCTTGCGCTCCTGCGCGGCCTTGGCACGCTGTTCCGCACGGGTCTTCGTTTCGACTCCGACATTCGGATTCGGCACGGCCTCGAACTGGCCGGTGACCGGATTGAACGCCTGCGTCGGCGCATCCGTCGCCGGCGCCATGGGCACGGTGGCGGCATCCATTTCGGCCTGCTTGCGGGCCTTCATGTTGGTCAGGTCGGTCAACGGGTTGAACGCGGCAGCCATCGGCACGCCGCCGTTCATGAACGTCAGCAGATCGTTCTTGAACTCGGAAGCGGTGGCGTAACGGTTCTGCCGATCCTTGGCCATCGCCTTCGCGCAGATCGAATCCCACATCTTCGGCAGGCCCGGCACGATCGTGCTTGGGGGAGTGGCGACTTCCGACACATGCTGGTAGGCGATCGCCACCGCCGAATCACCGGTGAACGGCGGCCGGCCGGTGAGCATTTCGTACAGCACGCAGCCGGCGGAATACAGGTCGGAACGCATGTCGACGCTTTCGCCGCGCGCCTGCTCCGGAGACAGGTATTGCGCGGTGCCGACGACGCCCTGCGACTGCGTCATCGTGGCCGCGGAATCGTCGATCGCGCGGGCGATGCCGAAGTCCATGACCTTGACCACGCCCTGCTCGGAAATCATGATGTTGCCGGGCTTGATGTCGCGGTGGATGATGCCCATGCGGTGCGAGTATTCGAGCGCGTTGAGCACGCCCATCATCACCTGCTCGGCGTCGCGCTGGCTCAGCGCGCCATTCACCTTGAGGATGTCACGCAGGGTCTGACCCTTGACGTACTCCATCACCAGATACGGCAGATGCTCGATCTCGCCGGTTTCCGTGGTGACGGTTTCCTCGCCCGAATCGTAGATGTTCACGATGTTCGGGTTGTTCATCTGCGCGACGGAATGGGCTTCACGGCGGAAACGCTCAAGGAAGATGCTGTCAGTGGCGAAATCGGCGCGCATGATCTTGACGGCGACGGTACGCCCCAGACGCGTGTCGGTCGCCACATGCACTTCGGCCATGCCGCCACGGCCGACGAGTTGGCCGAGCTGATAACGGCCCCCGGCCAGAGAGGTAGGCATGTTGATGTTCATCCCTGTTCCTTCCAATCATTGCTCACGGAGATATGGGGTTTGCTGACCACACGTCGGGGAAGCCTTCCTCCCGAAGAGACGACCATCGTGTCGGCCAGCTGCGTCTGCTGGTCGAGCAGACGGCGTTCGATGCGGGACAGGGTGCGTGACACCACCAGCGCGTCCTTCGGACGGTCCAGCGGGTCCTTGGCCAACATCGACATGACAAATTCACGCAACTGCACATCGACGGTGTCGGGCAGCGGCGGAACCGGATTATTGACATGTGCTGCGGCGATGTCGACCGGTGTGGCGCCCGTGAACGGACGGTGTCCGCACAGACCCTCATAGGCGACGACGCCAAGCGAATAGATATCGGATTGCGGCGTGGCATGCTTGCCCTGCGCCTGCTCCGGGGAAATGTACTGCGCGGTGCCCACGACCATGCCGTCCTGCGTGATCTGCTCCTGGTTGGTGGAGTAGGAGACGCCGAAGTCGGTGATCTTCACCTCGCCGGAATCGGACACCATGATGTTTGCCGGCTTCACGTCACGGTGGATCACGCCATGGGAATGCGCGACGAACAGGCCGCGTGCGGTCTGAATGAGAATCGGCAGCAGCTTGATCGGGTCCATCGGGCCGTTCTGCTCGTGGTACAGGTCTGCAAGCGACTTGCTCGGCACGTATTCCATGATGAGGAATCCGATGCCGTCATGCTCGTAATATTCGAACAGCGCAGCGATGTTCGGATGCGCAAGATTGGCGGAATTATGGGCTTCCGCGCGCAGACGAAGCAGTTTGGCCTCCTGGGTGACGCCCAAATCGCCACGTAGCGCCTTGATGGCCACCGGACGTCCAAGTTGGATGTCATAGCCTTTCCACACTTCACCCATACCACCTTGGGCCAGGCGGGAATCCAACCTGTAGCGTCGGTGGATGAGCTGTCCTTCAACCAGTTTCATTCTGCCAGCGCCTCCTGCATCATTGCTTTCATAATCGGTCCTGCCGCGAACGAGCCGTACAGGTCCACGTTATGCACCACGACCGCCACCGCGATCTTCGGATCGTCCGCCGGTGCGAATCCGATCACCCAGCCGTCGATGGACGTATTGCCGTTTCCAATCTGCGCGGTACCCGTCTTGACGGCCACCTGCACGCCGTTGATGGCCAGATTCGTGTTCTCCTTGGTGACCACGGCCTCCATCATCTGGGTGAGCTTGTTGGCCGTATCCGCACTGAACGCATGGGACATGACCGTGGGCTTGGTCTGCGAAATGACCGACAAGTCGGCGGAACGCACGCGGTCGACCAGCGTGGGCTGCATAAGCTTGCCATCATTGGCTATGGCGGCGGCCACCATAGCATTCTGCAACGGTGTCACCACGGTGTCTCCCTGGCCGATAGACGCCAATGCGAGCTTGTCGTCGTTGATGTCGGTGGGGAACTTCGACGTGACCGACACCCACGGGGTTCCGGTGTAATCGGAACCGTCCACGGTGATCGGACTGTCAAAACCAAGTTTCTTGGCCATGGACGAGACGGCGTTGTCGCCCAACGACACGCCCAACTGGGCGAACGCGGTGTTCGACGAATATGCCAGCGCGTCCTCCATGGAGATCTTGCCGTCAGCGCCGTCGGCCTGCGGTACGGCGTTGGTCAGTTGCGTGACGGTGCCGGGAAGCGTGTAGCTTGCTCCTGCCGGAATCTGCGTATCCGGCTGGTATTGGCCGGTTTCCAAAGCCGCGGCGGCCACCACCGTTTTGAACGTGGACCCCGGAGGATACAGCTGCGAAGTGGCTCGGTTGAGCATCGGATTGGTGGCGTCCTGGGACAGCACGCCGTAGTTGCTGTTCGCCTGGCTCATGTCATGGCTGGCCAGCTGGTTCGGGTCGTAGCTGGGCGTGCTGACCATGGCGAGGATACGGCCGGTTTTCGGCTCGATGGCCACTGCGGCGCCATCCGTGCTGCCGAGGCTGTTGTATGCGGCCTGCTGAATCTTCGGATCGATGGACGTTTCGATATTGGCGCCCTTGTTCTCCTGCCCGGTGAACAGCGACTTGAACCGCTGCCAGAGCAGCTGCTCCGACTGGCCCGACAGCAGCGAGCTGCGGGACGCTTCGACGCCGCTCCAGCCACGCTGGCTGATGGAGAAGAATCCGGTGACCGGCGCATACAGTTCGCCGGCGGAATAGGAACGCTGGTACGAGAACGAATCGTTGGAAGGATCGGATTTTGCGATGACCGATCCGTCCGCGGCGAGAATGGACCCGCGCGGTGCGCCGTATTCGTGGTACAGCGCGCGGACGTTACGTGCGTCGTTGGTGAGCTGGTTGGCTCGGATGGCCATGATGATGGTGGTGGACATGCCCAGAATGACGAATAAGGCCACCACGATGGTGAACAGCTGGCGGAGCGACTTATTCATGCGATGCTCCTTGCTGGTCGATCGTCGGCAGGACTCCGGTTATCGGAATCGTCGGATTGGATTGATCGGTCTGGCCGGCTTGGCTGGTGTGGCCGGCTTGGCTGGTGTGGCCGGCTTGGCTGGTTCGATTGGCGGGCATGGCATGACCTGCTTGCCCGGCTGCGACCGCATGGCTTGCCCGCACGGCCGGGATGGCCGAAGCCTTCGCCGCACCCGAACGCGTATTGCCGGCGATTTCGGTACGACGGTTCCGCTCGCGTTCGCGCAACACCCTGACGGCTTCCTGCTGGAATGTGTCGCTGTCGATCTCGGATTCCGGCCTGTTCGCGGAATTGGAGATGACGATCAGCAGCGCGGCCAGCATGTAGTTTGCGATCAGCGACGAACCGCCGGCCGCCATGTAGGGAAGCGTCAGACCGGTCAGCGGAATGACCAGCGTGATACCGCCGACCACGGTGAACACCTGGAAGGCCATGGTGAACACCAAGCCGGACGCAAGCAGCTTGCCGAAGCCGTCCTTGATTTTCATCGCGGTGATCATGCCGGCTGCGATGATCAGCAGATACAGCATGAGAATGGCCATCAGGCCGGTCAATCCCAGCTCCTCGCCCAATGCCGCGTAAATGTAGTCGGAATTTGCGATCGGGGTGATCGACGGGTGGCCCTGACCGAGGCCGGTGCCCATCAGACCGCCGGAAGCCAAGCCGAAAATGCCGGTGACGAGCTGGTATGAGCCGCCGTATTCCTTGTTGTATTGAGCCGCGGAGAACGGGTGGAGCCAGGCGTCCACACGCGAGCCGACGTGGCTGAAGATGCTTGCCGCCGCCACCGCGCCGGCGGCGAAGGCGATAAATCCGATGACGATCCAGCTTTTACGCCCGGTGGCCACGTACAGCATGGACACGAACATGGCGAAGAACATCAGTGACGTGCCCAGATCATGCTGCAGGACCAGAACGCCCATGGAGACGATCCACACCACGATGATCGGTCCCATATCCTTGATGCGTGGCAGTTGGATGCCGAGAATCTTCTTTCCGCCGACGGCAAGCTGGTCGCGATGGTCGAACAGATACGAAGCGAAGAAGAACGCCAGGAACAGTTTGGCGAATTCGCTCGGCTGGAACGATCCCAAGCCGGGAATCTTCACCCAGATGCGTGCGCCGTACTGTTCGGAACCGACCACCGGCAGCATTGGCGACAGCAACAGCACGATGCCGATCACCATGCTGACGTACGAGAATCGCCGCAATACGCGGTAATCCCTCATGAACACCACCAGCAGGTTGGCAAACACCAGTGCGATCGCCAACCAAAGCAACTGTCGGAAAGCCACTGTGGTTTTGGTGTCTTGGTCGAGGCGTGCGATCATCGTGACGCCGATGCCCGTCAATACCAGCACGCAGCACATGACCGATTGGTCGGCGTGCGGCTGGAATCGCAGCAGCAGACCCCAGGTGGTCAGGAACAGCGCGCTTACGAACGCGAGCATCCACACATAGTTTTGCGGGAAGCCGTTCGTGGTGCGTTCAAACATCTGGAAGAACGCCACCGCGCACAGCAGCATGCTGAACAGCAGCATGCCAAGCTGTCTCAAGCGTGTTGCGATCATGACTTGTCACCGCCCGACTTGTTGGTCTGCGCGGCCTGATCGGCGGCCTTTTTCGCCGCTTCGTCCTGCTGCTTCTGCTCGGCTTCGGCCTTCTCCTGCTGCCTCGCCTCTTGCTTGCGCTTCGCATCGTTCAGCTGCTTTTTGATCAGACGGGTATGGCTTTTCGCTTCGCCGTACGTGTCGAAGGAGATGCCCTGGTCAAGCTGTTCGCGCCAGCTTGGCGGCAGATCGCTGGTCTTCATATTGGTGTCGGTGACGGCATGTGACAGTTTGGCACCGAAGATGCTCGTCGGCACGCCTTGGAAAATCGCCACTTTGCCGTTGTTGTCGCCGATGTAGTACTTGGTTTGGCTCCAACGGTAGGTGCCCACGCCCACGCCGGCAACGCCAAGCAGCACCAGAATGATGATGAGTATGGTGATGATGCGGTTGCGGAATTTGCGCGACCGTTTCGTCTTACGTTCCTCGATATGTTCGTTGCGAATCGCCTTGGCGACTTCCGGATCGTTCGGATCGGCGGAAATACGCCCGTTGCGCTTCTGCACAATCGGAATTTCCCCGGTATCGGTATTGACACGGTCGCCATTGTCTTCGCGGACCGACGACGGCTGCGCGACGCGCTGTTCCGGCTGTTTCGGCTCCTCGTTGGGATCCTTGCCGCTGCGCAGGGCCGCGGCACGCGCCGCCGGCGACTGTTTGCCTTCGCGCAGGGGCGGGGCGGAAGCGACCGGTTCGTTGACGATGTCCGCGATGGTTTCCAAGCTTGCGCTGGCCGCGCCGCCGACCAGCGGCGTCTGATGCGGCAGGTCGAACGCGTCCGCGTCGAGCGCGAGCGTCGCGTCGGCGATCACCGCGGTGACGTTGTCGGTGCTGCCCGCACGCAACGCCATCGATACGAGCCGCTGCGCGCACTCCTCCTGATCGGCGCAGGTGGACAGCACTTCTTCAAGCGTGGAATCTTCCAGCACGCCGCACAGGCCGTCGGAGCACAGCAGCCAACGGTCGCCCGGATGCGCCTTGCGGATGGCGATGTCAGGGCGCGAATCGATGTCGAAATCGCCCAGCACGCGCATCACCACATTGCGTTGCGGATGGTTGCGCGCCTCGGCCTCGCTGATACGGCCGGTGTCGATGAGATGCTGCACGTAGCTGTGGTCGCTGGTCATGCGGACCAGATGGCCGTCGTGCAGCAGATACGCGCGGGAATCGCCGATATGCGCCAATACCCAGCAGCCGGCGACCAGCGCCACGGACGTGACGGTGGTGCCCATGCCGGCAAGACGACGCTCACGTTTGGCTTTGCCGACGATCGCGTCGTGCGCGGCCATGACGGAAGTCGCCATCATATGGGAGACGACCTGCACGTCGCCGTCAACATTGTCCTGTTCGATGTGCGCCAGCGACCGGATGGCGATGGTGGAGGCGGTGTCGCCGCCGGCATGCCCGCCCATGCCGTCGCAGATGGCGATGAGATGCTCGCCGGCGAACGCGGAATCCTGGTTGTTGGAACGCACGGTGCCCACGTCGGAGACGACGGTGGAATACATGAACAATTGTTGCGAAGCGGTGGAAGTCGGCAAAAACGTCACCTCAATTCGAAGGTGGTCGCACCGATGCGCACAGGCACGCGCGCGCCAAGAATCATCGGCGCGTTCAGACGCTGATGATTGACGACGGTGCCGTTGGTGGATCCCAGATCCTCGATGGCCCAACGGCCGGTGGCGGGATCGGTGTAGACGCGCGCATGGTGGGAGGAAACGAATTCATCATCCAGCACCACGGTGTTCGAAGCGGAACGGCCAAGTGTGATAGTGTTGCCGGCCAGAGGGACGGAACTGCCGGCAAGGGGGCCATCGATAATGACCAGCAGAGTTGGTTTGGCATTGGTTGCGGCGCTTGCCGAAGGGGCTGCGGCGGCTACGGGCGCAGGCGATTCGACGGCCTTGCGCGCGGCGCGCTCCTTACGACGATGAGCCCGCGACTTGCGCGGGCTGAGCGTTTCGATATCCCTGTACAGCGAACGTACCGTACAGGCCACGAAGATCCAAAGCAGTACGAGAAACCCGTACTTGAGGATCGCAAACGTTAATTCAGTGAGCATAAAAGGCGGCTCTCCGGGTTGGGGCTGATTACTCCTGCTCCTGCGAGGAGGCCCAGTACAGGATGCGGGTTCGGCCGATGGTGATCGTGTTGCCGTCGAGCAGCGTTGCCGCCTCAACATGATGGCCTTCGACGTACATGCCGTTGGTGGAGTTCAGGTCGCGGGCGATGACGGTGTTGCCGTTGTCGGTGACGTCGATCTCCATGTGACGACGGGAGATGCCGGGATCGTCGATGACGATGTCGCAATCGGAACCGCGGCCGATGATGGTCTTTTCCTCGGTGAGCAGATACTGGTGCTCGCCGATCTCCAGCATCGGGCAATCCTCGGTCTGCGCGTCGGTCGTGACCGGCACGGTGTTGCCCTGCACGGATTCGCTGGAAAGCCGGTAATCGCCCTTGGAAAGTTCAAGATCCTCTTCGAAGATCACCACGACCGGGCCGACGAACGCGTAGTTCTGGCTCTTCGCATACTGGGTGAGGTTGTCGGCAAGTTCATTGGCGAGCGTTTCGGCGCCCCACTCGACGATGTTGTTGAAATCCGGAGTGCTGAGCTTGAAACGGTACTCGTTCGGGGCTACGGTGCGATCGCGCGTGACGGGCATGGCTTCTTTGTCGATCTCGCGTTCCAGAGCGCTGGAAAGGTCGACGGGCTTCAGGTCTTTAGACCCGAACTTCGCGAAAACCCCGTTGACGGCGCCTTCCACGCTCTTCTCAAATCGGTCGAGAACACTCATACTTGTCCCTTTCTGTCCTTGACTATCCTACGCTGTAGCCTGCCGAGCGCCAATTCGAAGGCTACTTGCTTGCAAAAATTTCATGTGAAGGGGGTTGCGTCCGGGCTATTGGCGGCGAGTGGTGCGTGATGGTCGGTAGATTGGAAGGTATGAATGATGCGATTGATGAGTTTCCTGGGCTGAAGGCCCGTACCTTGCGATTCACCTGCGGCGCGCCACGTTCCGCCCGCGCGATCGGCGACGGTTCGCGTGCGCTGTTCCTGCGTTCGGACGGTCCGGAGGACACCGTCACCTCCCTGTGGATGAGCGTGATCGGCAGCGATGGCGATACCGACGAGATTCTGCTTGCCGATCCGCGTACGCTGCTGGCTGACGCCGACGCCGAGGATGTGCCGGCTGAGGAAAAGGCGCGCCGCGAACGTGCGCGTGAAGGTGGTTCCGGCATCGTCGGCTATTCGGTCGATGCGGCCGGCAACCGCGTGACGTTCACCATCAACGGCCAGCTGTTCCTGACGGATATCGCGGCCGGCGTGACGCGCGGCATCGCCATCGACGAACCGGAATTCAAGCCGGTGCTGAACCCGCGCATCAGCCCCGACGGACGACACATCATGTATACGACCGGCACGTATTTGGTGGACGTCGATCTTGCGGACGTGTCGGACACGACGGACGCAGGCGAAGAAGCGGGCGATGCGGTGTCCATCGTCGCGTCCGTTCCGCAATACGACGCTGACGACGTTGCCGATACGCAGGACGGCACGAAAGATGACGCGCAAAGCGACGCGGCCGAATCGCAAGCAGGCGAATGGAAAATCGGTCTCGCCGAATTCGCCGCAGGTGAGGAAATGGACCGTTACGACGGCTTCTGGTGGTCGCCCGATTCCAAGTATGTGCTCTTCGAAACCTTCGACGCATCCCACGAACAGACCTGGTACATCGCCGACCCGGCCGATCCGACGAAACCCGCGCAGGGACGCCGTTATCCGCAGGCGATGACGGCCAACGCCGACGTGCATCTGACGCTGCTGGAACTCGGCTACGATACGGACGGCTGCTACTACGGCGGCATCGCACACAACGTGGAATGGGACCGCGAATCGTACGAATACCTGGCCGCCGTCAGCTGGACCGAAGGCCACGAGCCGCTGCTACTTGTGCAGGACCGGCTTCAGCAGCACGACCAGGTGCTCGCCGTCCACGTGGGCGAGCCTATCGTGACCATGAGCGCGCCGGAAAACGGCTTCACCGACGAGGACGGCAGCGAAGTGGAGACCTTCTCCATCGCCATCCCCGAATACGCGCCCGGCGAAGAACCCGGCACCACGCGCGTGCTTGAGGAACATAGCAACGACTGCTGGCTCGACCTGATCGCCGGCACCCCCGCATACACGCCTGACGGCCGTCTCGTGTGCGCGATGAACGACATGGACGCCGACACGAACCGTCTGACCGTGGACGGCACGCCATTCACACCCAAGGGCCTGCAGGTGCGCGAAGTGCTCGACGTGACCGACGACGACGTGCTGTGCGTGGTGCAGCGCACGCCGGAACTGCTGCCGGCCGCCGATCTGCCGTTCCTGTGGCAGTCCAACGCGGACGATCACGACGCCCGCAGCTTCGACGTGGTCTCGATCCGTTACGACGGCGACTGGGAGCCGCTCACCTACGTTCCCGGACAGTGGACGATGAGCCGCGCCGGCGACGGTTGCGTGGTGACCGGCCGTGGCATGGACGATGCCGCGATGCAGATGCAGCATTGCATGAACGTGCGCACGACGGACGGTGATGGTGATGGCGTCGACGCCGCCGACATGATGTCGATGGTGGTTTCGCCGATCGAAAACCACGCCGAAACCCCCGGTTTCATGCCGAACGTGCGATTCGTCCGCCTCGGCGAACGCGCCCTGTACGCGGCGGTCATCCTGCCGTCGGCGGACAGCGCATACGCGCATGCCGACCAGTTGCCGGTCCTCATGAAGCCTTACGGCGGCCCCGGTTTCCAGCAGGTCGTGGAAAGCCAGTCGTTCTACTGGGACGCGCAGTGGTGGGCCGACCAAGGCTACATCGTGGTCACCGCCGACGGTCGCGGCACCACCGGCCGCGGACCGAAGTGGGATCGCGCGATCTACGAAAACATGAAAGCCGTGACGCTTGAGGACCAGGTCGACGCCGTGTACGCGCTGCCCGACGCGCTTGCCTCGCTCGCCGCCGAAACCGGTGTCTCCATGCCGAAACCTGACCTGGACAAGGTGGCGATGATCGGCTGGTCCTACGGCGGCTTCCTGTCCGCGCTCGCCGTGCTGGACGCGCCCGACACGTTCGCCGCGGCCTGCGCGGGCGCTCCGCCGACCGACTGGACGCTGTACGACACGCATTACACTGAGCGGTATCTGGGACTCGATCCGACCACATACGAGCGCAACAGCATCATCGCGGACGCGCCGAAGCTCAGCCGTCCGCTCATGCTCATCCATGGTTTCGCCGACGACAATGTGACGATCGCCAACAGTCTGCGCTTGAGCCAGGCGCTGATGGCGGCCGGCAGGAAGCACACGTTCCTGCCGCTCAACGGCATCACGCACATGACCAACGACGAGACGGTGGCGCGCAACCTGTTGCTGCTGCAGCGCGACTTCCTCGCCGACGCGCTGGTCTGACGGTGTTCCGGCGGAACTGACGTTCCGATACAACCGAAGAAAAAAAAAGAACGCGTCCCCCTGCGATTCGACGGACTGCCAAGTATCCGTCGGGTCACAGGGAGACGCGTAACCCTTCTCAATAGGGAAGATAGGATGGCGTGAACACCCCTGCAAGTAAGGGTGTACCACATCTGTGTAGCACCTTTTGTAGTACCCTTTCGTTTCTCGCGACCGTCGGAGCCAGTCACGATTCGGGGTGTCCAGCAAGGGGTGGCAGGGTTTCGGGCACCGGAATCGGCAGATAGGCGAACAGCGTCCATTCGCCGTCGCGCAGCGTTGTCTCGAGTTTGCCGCCATGCGATTCGAGCTGTTTGCTGAAATACGCGAGGCCGTGGCCTCCCGGCTGCGTGCGATCCGTTTCGGTGGTCCTCGCCTGGTTGATCTGCGTGATTTCGACGGCGTTCGGCTTGAGTATCACCGACAGGTCGGCTTTGCTGCCGGACTGGGCGTGACGCGCGATGTTGGCGTAGGTCTCGCGAAGCAGATCATTGGCGATTCCGGCCAGGCTCGGGGAGGCGCTTGGCGCACCGCCCGCCACATGGAGGATCGAGGTGATGTCGAAGCCGAGCGCGCGTAGACGCCGGTCGCCGCCGGCCATCGTGGCTTTGAGCAGGTCGGAGAAGGCCTTGCCGTCCGCATCCTCCTTAAGGACGGTGACGTCCATATCCAGTTCGTCGATGACGCGATGCACGTTGGTCAGGGCGGACAGGATGTAATCGTTGACCTGCGTCCATTTGTCGAGCTCATCGCGTCTTTCGTCCGCGTTCTTGCCGTCGTCACCATCCGTCGAGGCGCTGCCATCGCCATCGTCTCCGCCGGACAATGCATCGATGCGACGTTGCGCGACGAAAGCCGCGGCGGACAGATCTCCCGTCACGGCGTCGTGTATGGCTTCCGCGATGTGACTGCGGCTTTCCATCTCCCGTAATCGCGCTTTCGCCTGCTCCGCCTCGGCGCGGCTGCCGGCTAAGGCCTGGTTCCATCGCAAACCGCATCCGAGCATCAGTACCAGGCTGACCATGGCGATGATGGCCACGGGATTGCTGCGGCTCGTGTCAAGGACCAGTTGACGGAACAGCTGGTCGCCTATGGAATAAGCGAGCAGCAGCAGCGCCACGAGATTGTTGGTTTCGTAGGCGAGCATGCCGAACGTGTAAAGGATTCCCGGCAGCGAGTTGACGTCGGCTCCGGGTATGAGCCAAGGTCCCGACTGGCTCATGATCAGAAACAGCAGCGACATCGATTTCGGAAAGAACGGTGACAGCAGCAGCACCGCGATTTCGATGATGGTCCAGACGATCGCCGCGGGATTGTCGGTCGGGGCGAGCACCAGGCAGAACAGGATCCACCATACGGTGATGACCACGATGGTTATGCGGATCGGATGCCAGAGTTTCGGATGGTCGGCACGCATATGGTTGTGCCAGGAGCGGAAGGCGCTTACGGGTCTGGGTTTTGTGGGTTCAGCGTGCATGCGATCTCACCCACAATGCCACTGCCTGGCGTGCCGTCTTGCAGTTCAGCTTCTTGAGAATGCCCTGCATATGCTTGCGCACGGTGCTTTCGGAGATGTCCAGTCGTTCGGCGATCTCCCTGTCCAGCATGCCGTCGGCGCACAGGGAGATGATTTGCTCCTCGCGCACGGTGAGCCGCGGTGAGGTCTCCTCCTCGCGTCTGATGCGCACGTTGGCCAGGGCGGGAGGTTCGAATCTCTCCATAACGTTGCCTCCACAGAGCCGCTCGATGGCCTTCGCCAGCTGATCGGAATCCTCCTTGCCGATCAGTCCCTGCGCTCCGGCTTCCATCAGCCTGCTACGGTAGCTGTTGATGGAAAAGCTGGTGATGCCCAGAATCGGCAGATGCCTGTCCATGAGACGGATCCGATGGCAGATGGCCGGCCCCTGCAAGCCCTCCATGGACATGTCCAATACAAGCAGGTTGAGATTGTCGTCGTTCCTCTGGCAACGTTCGATCGCTTCGTCGCCGGAAGTGGCCGTCCACACCACGTAGGCCGTGGGGACCTTCGCTTCGATGAGAAGGCTCAGCGATTCCAACGTGCGCGGATCGTTGTCGACCAGCGCTACACGGTGGATTTTTGGTATGGGAGCTGCGGATTTCGTGGGATTCATCGCATGGCTCACTTTCCACACAGCCAGTAAAGCGGCGGCGGGCAGTCGATGATGGCGGATGCGGTTCCTCTCGCCGCGTCGGCGAAGATGGCAGCCTTCCCGTTGGAAGGGGTCATCGTTCCGGCTGGCTGCATGGTGCAGAGCATGACGAATGCCACACACAATGACATGATTTTCATACCGACATTGTACGGGGGAGCGCGTCCCGAGTGAGGAGGCGCGTTCGATCCGTGGAGCCGAAGCGTGGGGCTCTGAAGGCTGTTCATGTGGGATTCGTATGATGAAAGCATGACTCTTAGGCTGCTCGACGAGGCGAATTACGACGCCGAAATGGAAAGCAAGGTGCTGCCCGCGCTGGACGCCTGCATGACGGAAGGATGGATGGATCCAGCCACCGTTGACTGGAACGGCGACGCGCTGCCCAAACTGGACGAACCCGGCCGGTTGCACTATTGCTGTTACGACGCGGCCAAATTCGACGTGCTGCGTGAGGACGGCGCTTCGGGCGTGTTCCGTGGCGCGATCGTCATCTCCCACGGCTTCACCGAATTCGCCCGCAAATACAGCGAGATGGCATGGTATTTCCTGCTGGCCGGCTATTCCGTATGCATCCTCGAGCATCGCGGGCACGGCCATTCCGCACACGACGTGAGCAATCCCAGCCTGGTGTGGATCGACGATTGGCGTCGGTACGTGGCCGATTTCGCAGCCTTCGCCGACACTGTGGGCCGCGAATACGCGTGCGGCGGGCCACTGAACCTGTACTGCCATTCGATGGGCGGCGGCATCGGCGCGGCCGTGATGGAACACTATCCGAGCCTGTTCGACAAGGCCGTGCTGTCCGCACCCATGATCGCCCCCGTCGTCGGCATGCCGACATGGATCGCACGCATCGCTACAGGCGCGTTGTGCGGCTTGGGATTCGGCAAAGCGCGCGTATTCGGTCACACCGTTTTTTCCCCCGAACTCGATCTCGACGAGCATAAGGGCGCGTCCGAGGCGCGCGTTCGCTGGTTCCACAAGCAGCGCGTCGACGACGTGGCATGCCAGACCAACGCGGCCACCTTCGAATGGGCGCATCAGGCGATGGCGCTGTCCCGCGCCATACTCAAACCGGACATGTGCGGCGCAATCGAAACCCCGATGCTGCTGTTCCAAGCCGGACGCGACATTTGGGTGCTCAACGGACCGCAGGACGATTTCGTGGAACGCGTGCGCGAAGGTGGCGGATCAATCGAAAAAATACGGTACGGCAAGTCGTTGCACGAGATCTTCTCCATGCCGAACACGGTGGTCGGACCGTATGTGGACAAGATCGTCGATTTCTACAACGCCCCGGAAGCGGCATTGTAGGTGCGGAAACAATGGGAATAAGCGGTGTTTCAGAGGGGTGCATCCAAGGGGATGCACCCCGATTTTTTATAGACAAATATGGTGACGACGGCTAGTTTTACCGGAAAACTGGGGGGATATCTGAAAATGGTCTCTGCTTCATGATATTTTGAAGAATGCCGATCACGCCATGGAAGGCGTTCAGACTACAGAGAGAATATTATGAAGCGATATCAAACAGCTTTGGGCAAAGCTGTAATTTCCGCTATTGCCGCTTGTTCCATGCTGCTCCCGATTTCCGTCGCATCCGCCGATGCCCCGGGCGTCTCCGTGAAGCAGGGCGCGGGATACACCGCCACCAAAATCTCCCATCCGAGCAATGGTCTCGGCCAGGACGACGGCATCGTCAATGTTGACAAGAACGGCGATTCGACAGTGGCCGACGGCAACGCCGATCGCGGCCAGAGCTACGCCTGGTCGTCGCTCGGATACGGCGACTGGATGTACGTGGGCACCTGCTATTCCGCGATGGGCTCCACACTCAAGCACATCGCCCACAATTTGGGCACATCCTACGCGAAGCTCAAGGCGGGCATTGATGTGCTGTTCAACGGCGAGCTGTATCTCGATAACGGCGAGAACCACAGCCTGTTGCTGAAGATCAACACCAAGACCGGCGAGACGAAGATCGTCGTGCCGCCGATCCAGATCGCCACCGGCGGCAAGATGAACGTGAACGGCTACCGTGCGGCCGTCGAATTCCACGACAAGCTGTACTTCGCCGCGGCCGCGCAGGGCACTCCGTATCTGCTGGAAGTCGATCCGAAGGACGATTCCTCCAAGATCGTGTACCAGAGCGGCGGTGTGGCCCCGGGCATTTCCACGGGCATTCGAGGCCTGGCCGTGATGAACAACGAGCTCATCGCCAGTATGATTGGCGCCCAAGGCGCGTACATCGTGGCTTCCTCCGATCCGTCCGCCGGCGCCGACTCGTTCCGTACCATCGCCACACAGCAGGATCTGCTGAACTATCCTGCGTACCACTACACCGACAACATCTTCGGTGGCGCCATCTGGGATATGGTGACGTTCAACAATCGCCTGTATATCACCGTCGTCACCGGCACCGCGAATAACAAGCAGTCGTTCGCGCTGTTCCGCGGCGAGGAAGGCGCCGACGGCAAGTGGACGTACACGCCGCTCGTGGGCGATCCGGCCGACGGCGCGCGCTACGAATACGGTTTCGGCGCCACCCGTTCCGGCGCGGCCAACATGGTGGTCTACAAGAACCACCTGTACCTCGGCGGCTACAACGATCCGATGGTGGCGTTGCCGGACGTGCTCAGCACCATGAAATTCAAAAACCTGTACGACGACATGTCCAACCCGGTGAACCTGTGGCGCATGGACGCCGACGAGAACTTCGAACTCGTGGCGGGCTCCGATGGGGACAAGTACTTCAACGCCCCGAAGGGCACCATCGACGGCAAGACCATGCGCGCCGGCCTTGGCGAGGAACACGACATCAGCCGTTACCTCAACCAGTACGTGTGGCGCATGCAGTCGTACGACGGCAAGATGTACGCGGGCACCTTCGATATCAGCGACCTGTCCTACCCGGTGACGCAGTTCGCCAACGGCGACATCCTCCACCGCACTCCGGAGGAATGGAAGAAGCAGATCGAATACATCAAGAAGTTCCTAGAGACAACGGAAACCGACGCTTCCGGCACCTCCACCTACGCTCTCATCGATGGCTCGGATGCTGATGGCGGTGCTGCTGATGCCGCCGCGGCCGACGATATCGCCAAAGTGCAGCGCATGGAATCGCTGATGCAGGAGATGCAGGGCGACCTGGAATCCAAGCAGACCGACGTGCAGGCCGACGGCACCGCTCCGATGGCGCTCGACGATGCCGAGGAATACACGATCGAAAATCGTGAGGACTTCCAGAAGATGCTGGAAGAGCTGCTGGCCCTGTACCAGCAGGTCAGGCCGATGCTGCCGGACTACGTCGTCGAACAGCTCGACAAGTGGCTCACCCAGGAGAACGTCGAGAACTTCACCTACTTCGTGGGCGTATGCCGTTACCTGCACTACGCGAACTCCGAAAAGCGTGGCTTCGACATGGTGGTCACCTCCGATGGTCTGAACTTCCAGACCGTCACCCGCAACGGCTTCGGCGACAACAACAACCACGGTCTGCGCGTGTTCGCCGTGACCAACTCCGGTCTGGCCGTCGGCACCGCCAACCCGTACCATGGCGCGCAGGTCTGGCTGCTGAATGACGGCACCGAAGTGAAGAACGCCTCGTTGACCGCGGGCAAAGCCTTCGCCTATGACAAGTACGATTCCGCAGCTGCCGCCCCGAATGCGGCCGGCCTGAACGTGGGCATCAACTTCAACGGCAACACCGTGGAAGGTGTCGAATACGACTACAAAGCCCTGACCGCTGGCGCGGATTACGTAGTGAACGAGGACGGTTCCGGCATCACGTTGACCAGCGCGTTCCTCAATGCCCAGGAGACCGGCAGCACCGGTTCCGTGGTGGTGCGGTTCAATCGTGGAGCGCGAGTGGACTTCACGGTCGATGTGAAGGACAGCACGCCAGACAAGCCGAATCCGGATAATCCGGTAACTCCGACTCAGCCGTCCAAGCCAACCACTCCGACTGTCCAGCAGGGCGCCAATGCGCCTGCCGACGTCATCTCCAACACCGGTTCCAATGTGATGGGCATGATTGTGGCTGCTGCGGTGCTGGTATTGGCCGGTGGTGCGATGCTGCTACTGCGTCGTCAGCGCAACAAGTAATCGCCCGATCGTTGCTGTAACCGCGCAATAAAATGCCGGATGCTCCTCTACGGGACGTCCGGCATTTTGCATGCCTCATCGCAACACATCCCCTCACCCCCACGTGTCCGATTCTCCCGAATCGGACATTCGCAATCCAAAATCCGTACTCTGTGTGCCCGTTTCTGGTGAATCGGACACACCGTCCCATCAATCTCTGCTCCATGTGTCCGTTTCTCCCGAATCGGACATGCGAGGTATGGTAGAAGGACATATAAGCGTGTACGGTGTGCGATGAACGGAGGGACGTACAAGGAAGGAACCGTGTCGTGACAGGGAAAACGTTCGAGCGCACGCCGAAGGACCTGATTATCGGCATCGCAATGACCCTGTGCGGCGGCGTGCTGTGGGGCGTCAACGCCACCGTCTCCAAAATCCTCATGGGCACGTATCATGCCTCGCCGCTGTGGATCGCATGCGTGCGCGAACTGGCAGCCGGCGTGCTTTTCCTCACCTGCTCGGCCATCATGACGCCGAAACTGCTTACCGGCGCGCTACGCGATCGCAAATCATATCCGCGGCTGCTGGCCACCGCCATCATATGCGTGCTGCTGGTGCAGGTCGCCTACCTCGAATCGATCAACTGGACCAACTCCGGCACCGCGACCGTGCTGCAAAGCCTGAACCTGCTGTTCGTCTTGGGGGTCGTATGCCTGCGCGGGCGGCGACTGCCCGGCGTACGGGAAGGCATCGGCGTGGCGCTCGCCTTCGCGGGAACCGTGCTGATTGCGACCGGCGGCGACTTCACCACGCTGAAACTGCCGTTGGTCGGCCTGATTTGGGGCGCTATCAACGCGGCGTCCACGGCGGCCATGGTGTTTCTTCCGGTCAAGCTCATCGAACGTTGGGGCAACTTCACCGTCAATGGCATCGCGTTCCTGATTTCCGGGCTTGTGCTGCTGCCGTTCGTGCGGCCGTGGGCTACGGCGCCGCAGTTGGATTGGCTGGGTGTGGGACTGATGGCGTTCACCGTGATCGGCGGCACATTCGGCGCGTTCTGGCTGTACATGGCCGGCGTGGTGCGCGTCGGTTCGATGCGTGCCACCATGCTCGGCACCAGCGAACCGGTGATGGCCACGATTTCCGCGGTGGCATGGACGGACGCGGTGTTCGAACCGACCGATTTGGTTGGATTCGTGATGATTCTCATCATGGTGTTTTTGGTGCGTTAAGTGCCGTGACGGGCGTTGCTTTTCGGGCGGCGGCGTGCGGACAAACAAAAAAGCCGGACACCCACTTACGGGCGTCCGGCTTCGCTTTGCTTAGCGATTACCGTGACTTACGACGTGCGAATATGACGTACGGCAGCTGGAAATCAGCCTTCAATCGCAATCTGATGCTTGGTCTCAACCTGCTGCTGCGCTTCGGGCTTCGGCATTTCCAGGCACAGGGTGCCGTCCTTGTAGCTGGCGTGAATGTCGGAATCCTTCACGTCCTCGCCAACGTAGAAGCTACGAGAGCAAGAGCCGGCGTAGCGTTCGCGACGCAGCCAGCGACCGTTGTCGTCCTTGTCCTCGTGCGAGCTATTGCGATGCGCGGAAACGGTCAGATAGCCGTTCTGCAGATCCAGCGAGATGTCGTCCTTCTTGAAACCAGGCATGTCGATGTCGACCATGTAGCCCTTGTCGGTTTCGCGCACATCGGTGCTCATCATGCCCGTCGACATATTCGCATCACATGCCGCGCGATCCATGTTGCGCCAACCCTCGAAGAACGGATCATCGAACAGGTCGGAGAACATCGTGTCATTCATCAAAGCCGGAAACATTGCCATAATCGGTACTCCTTAAGCAAATGCGCGTTCGGCGCGCGGAGTAATGCGGCTTGGCAGCCGGCCGTGCGATTATCGCTGCGGCGTCACCATCCAGCGACACCGGCGACCGGGTTCGTTGCCACATCCGGAACCCTCCCGGGCTCCTGACCTTGACCTTTCACTTCACCCAACTCTTCCGTGTCCTGCTCATTCCGCGATTATGCTCACAGTGAAATACCGGGAAATGCTTGCGATTGCGTGCGCGGAAAAGTCGTACGGCGAATTTCGTTTTTCTTCAGAATCGGACGCATGGGATTGGTCTGCAATGCGTTACGTATCTGTTTTTCCAACCGGTCACGTGAAGTGTGGTTTTGGGTGGCTATGTGTTCGATTCTGCCGAATTGGTTATTCGGATTGTGTTTTCTGGAGAATCGGACATTTGTGGTGCTGGTTTTGGGTTTGGATGTCCGTTTGTCTGTTTCTGCTGAGATAGCTGGGCTTTCGGCGCATGTTTAGTACTTTTTTGTCACATTTCATACGTTTTGGATAAAGCAAAAGGGCTGGAATCGTTGGATTCCAGCCCTTTTCGACCCGTGCGAGCGGGGGGAGTTGAACCCCCACGAGCATACACTCACTGCCACCTGAAGACAGCGCGTCTACCATTCCGCCACGCTCGCAGACAATCGACTAATTTACACCTTTACTATCTGTGGCACAAATCGGCGTGTCGCACCGCCGTATTCGCAAAGCGAATGCACAAAGCGGTGCGACGCGAGGAGGGAGGAGGCCCTGTGGACCTCCAGACGATGGAGCCATCCTTTGTTCAAAAAGCCGCGTTTGCGTAGCAAATGCTCAAGCCCCGCGACTTCCATCCAGCTCCTCTGGCTCAGCCCTTCGAACCGTTCTCGTAGAACTTGGCGAGTGTCTCGTCGCGGAATTCGTTGAAATAGCCGCCGTCGATCGATGCGCGGATATCGTCGAGCAGCTTCACGAAGAAGTGCTCGTTGTGGATCGTCGCCAGCGTGAAACCGTTGAATTCGCGGGCGCGCAGCGCGTGGTCCACGTAGGCGCGCGTGTAGTGCGTGCAGGTGTAGCAATCGCAACCCTCTTCAAGCGGACTGAAATCGTGCTTGAACTGCGCGCGCTTGATGTTGTAGCGTCCGTGACGCGTGAAAATCGCGCCGTTTCGGCCGCAACGGGCGGGCGCCACGCAGTCGAACGTGTCGCCGCCGTTCTCCACGCAGGCGAAGATGTCGTCCACCGCGGCGATGCCGAGCACGTGGCGCGGGCGGCTTTCCGGCATCGCGTCGCAGATCCAGGCGCAGGTGTCGCCGATGATGCGCTTTTCGATCGCGCCGCCGATGCCGACGCCATCGAAATCGAGCGAGGCGATCTGCTCGGCCGCATGTCTGCGCAGATCCTCGTAATTCGCGCCCTGCACCACGCCGTACAGCGCCTGATACGGCTTGCCAAGACGCTCTTCGGTGAGCCGCTTGTGCTCGGCTACGCAGCGTTGCGCCCAACGGTAGGTGCGTTCCACGGAGCGTTCCTGGTATCCGCGGGTGTTCATCAGCGTGGTCAGCTCGTCGAAGGCGAACATGATGTCGGCGCCGATCTTGTGCTGGATGCCCATCGAGATTTCGGCGGAGAAACGGTGCAGCGAGCCGTTGAGCGGCGACTTGAACGTCACGCCGTCCTCGTCCACAAATGCGAGCCGCTCCTTGCCTTCGGCGATCACGTCGTCCGACTTCATGCCGGTGACGTCCATGGCGAGCGTCTTCTTGAAGCCCGCGCCGAGCGACAGCACCTGGAAGCCGCCGGAATCGGTGAAGGTCGGGCCGTTCCAGTTCATGAATTTGGCGAGTCCGCCGGCTTCGTCGAGCACCTGTTCTCCGGGTCGTTCATACAGGTGGAACGCGTTGGACAGCAGGCATTGCGCGCCAAGATCCTTCATGGTTTCGGGCAGCACGGCCTTCATTGCGGCCTGCGTGGCCACCGGCACGAACGCCGGGGTGTGGATGTCGCCGTGGGGGGTGTGGATGATGCCGGTGCGTCCGTATCGCGCGCCGCCGCGGCCCTTGCCATCGGCCGCATCTGGCAGGCGGGTTTTCTGCTCGAAGTAGAACGCGTCGCGGCGGCCGGGCTTGCCGGGTTCCGCGCCGCGGGGATGCTCAATAAGGTTTTCGGTCGATGCCGCGCTGGTCGTGTTGCCTGCTGCGTCGTGCGTTGCGCGGGCTGCCGCGTTGGCCGCTGAGGTCTCGTGCGCCACCGCGCCGGTCTGTGGTTCGTTCAAGCTTGTCATGCTCTCAACTGTATGCGATAGCGCCGATTGCCGCGGTGGCGCCATCGGCGGTCGACGGTGGCATCGTATGGAGCAAACTGCCAAGCGATTCGATTGCTACTTTCAACAAACATTCAGGAAACTTCCAGAGCAGGTATCTTTACTCTTAGATAGCAGTTCGAGCGGCACGATTGCTGATCATGTTGAATGCCGCGAGACGAATAAGGAGCAACAATGGCTGAAGATAATAGCGATCAGAACATCGCCCAGCCGCAGGATGGCACGCAGCAGACCGCGCCGCAGACGCCGAGCGAGAACGTCGCCGACGAAGCACAGACTTCCGTTACCGAACCGATTGCAGTGCCGAACGCGGGCGAGCAGCCCACCACCGCCCTTCCTACCGTGGACGCGGCGGATGGCACGGCAGGCAATACCGCTGACGATACGCCGGATTATGCTTCCGCTGCCGGTGAACGCACGGTGATCAACAACGCGACGCAGGATGCGCCGACCGAACAGTACCGTCCGGCGCCCGAATACGGCGCGTACGGTCCGGTGCCGACGCCGCCGGCTGGCGATGCCAGCGGCCAGACCGTCCAGCAACCGCAGTACGGCGCGCAGCAGCAGGGCCAGCCGCAGGACAACCGTCCGTCGTTCTTCGGCGCTTTCGGCAACCCGTATACGACCGGCAATCAGCGGAACAATGGCAATCCGTCCGGCAATCCGTTTGGCGGCTCGTCCGCGCAGAACGGCGCGCAGCAGAACAATCAGCAGCAGCCGCAGTACGGCGCGAACATGCCCCCTGCGGGACCGGGCAACCGCAATCCGTTCGGCGCTCCGGGGCAGGGCTTCCCGAACCAGCCGAACCAGACGCCGGTCGTCACCAAGCAGAAGTCCGGCATGACCAGCCATGTGGTCACCGCCGTTGTGGCCGCACTGGTGTCCGGCGCGCTGTGCCTCGGCGTCGGCTTCACCGCGATCACCAACGGTTGGGTGCATGTGCCGACCTCCAGCTCGCTGTCCGACGTCAAGTCCAACACGTCCGGTTCCGGTTCCGCCAAGGCGAAGTCCGGTACGGCGGTCGATTGGACCGCGGTGGCCAAGGAAGTGTCCGATTCCGTGGTGGCCATCGACGTGGCGACCAGCGACGGCGAAGCCAAGGGCTCCGGCGTGGTGATCAGCGACAAGGGCTATATCGCCACCAATAACCACGTGATTTCCGGCGCGCAGCAGATTCAGGTGACGCTCGCCAGCGGCGCCGTCTATTCCGCGAAGGTGGTCGGCACCGACACCACCACCGATTTGGCCGTGATCAAGCTCGACAATCCGCCGAGCGATCTGAAAGTCGCGGAATTCGCCGATTCCGACAATCTCGCCGTCGGCGAGGCCGTCATGGCGATCGGCAATCCGCTCGGCTACGACGACACCGCCACCACCGGCATCGTGTCCGCGCTCAACCGCCCGGTGACCGTGACCGATGACGACAACAACGCCATCGTCACCAACGCCGTGCAGATCGACGCGGCCATCAACCCGGGCAACTCCGGCGGCCCGACCTTTAATGCGGCCGGCCAGGTGATCGGCATCAACTCGTCCATCGCCTCCACCGCAAGCTCGTCCGGCACGGCAGGTTCCATCGGCATCGGCTTCGCCATTCCGTCGAACCTCGTCAAGCGCGTGACCAACGAGATCATCGACAACGGTTCCGTGAAGCATGTGGTGCTTGGCATCACCATCAAGAGCTCCTCGGTGGAAGCGGACGGTGTGACCCGCGGCTGCGCCCAGGTGCAGGCCGTGACCGACGGTGGCCCGGCGTCCAAGGCCGGCGTGAAGGCCGGCGACTCCATCGTGGCGTTCAACGGAAAGGCAGTGAACAACAACTACTCGCTGCTCGGTTACGTGCGCGCCTCCGCCATGGGAGACAAGGTGAAGCTGACCGTTGTGCGCGGCGGCAACACCATGGATCTCGAAGTGACGCTCGACCAGGAAGAGACCAAGACGAACTCCTCCAACAAGCAGGAACAGCGTCAGCAGAACAACGGCAACGACGATAACGGCAACGGCCAGAATGGCGGCAGCCAGAACGGCCAGAATGGCGGTAACGGCAACAACGGCGACGGCGGTGGCCTGTTCGATCCGTTCGGTCTGTGGTAAAGCCGGATGCGCGGCATCGTACGGCAACGTACGGTGTGCGGCGTTCATGCCGACAGCGATACGGGTGGCTGCCACCCGATAGGCTGACGGCGAAGTCGCAACCGCAATCCGCGTAATCGCGGAAAACGCTGAACAAGCCGAAAAACGGCGGAAAACAAGGGCTGTGCGAGCAATCGCACGGCCCTTTTCGTATGCGCGGAACGCGCGCGACGAACGGAAGCACACGCAAACGGCCGCGGCAATCGCAATGCTCTGTTATGCTGGAAATATCTTTTTACGCCGTGTATCGAGGGTCCGCGCAGGCGGGGCGCCGATGGGTTAACAAGGCGTCCGATACGAGCGTAAGGAGATTCTCATGCGTAGAATCATTTCCATTTGCAAAGAAGTTCCGCTGCTGCCGATCGCCATCATTGCCGCGATTCCGTTGGCATTGCTGGGTTCGTGGCGTCCGTGGGAGGCTGCGGGCGTCTCGCTGACTTTCGGACCGTTCAATCCGGGTGTCGGGCAGTGGATCGTGATCGCGCTGGTCGTGTACACGATTGTGGTGACTGTGATCGGCATGATTGACGATTTGCGGCACGGTCACGTCGGTGTGGATTTGCTTGCGGTTATTGCGATCGCGTCGACGGTGGCGGTGCAGGAATACTGGGCTGCGTGGGCCGTGGTGCTGATGATTTCCTCCGGCGAGGCGATTGAGGAATTCGCACAGTCGAAGGCGGAAGGCAACCTGACGGCGCTGGTTGATGCGGCGCCGCGGACCGCGCACGTGGTGACGTTGCCGGGCGTGGGTGCACGTGCGGCGGCTGCCGGGGCCGACGGTACTGCCGGTGATGCTGAGGGCGACATGACGGCGGACGGCTTTCGCAAGGTCGCCAGTGTGGATGTGCCTAACGCTGCGGAAACGAATAAGTCCACCACCCAAACCAAGCCTTACGACGCGGCCGGCGAGCATTTCGAAACCGTTCCGGTCGACCAGGTCAAGCTTGGCGACGTGATCCTCGTGTTGCCGGGCGAAACGGTGCCGGTCGACGGCGAACTGCTGTCGGGCGTCGCCACGTTGGATCTGAGCAATATCAACGGCGAGCCGGTGCCGCGCGAAGTGTATGCGGGCGCGCGCGTGCTGTCGGGTGCGGTCAACGGATCGACCGCGCTGACGATGCGTGCCACGCAATTGGCGCAGGATTCGCAGTATCAGAAGATCCTCGAACTGGTGTCGTCGGCGCAGGAATCGCGCCCGACCGTCGTCAAAACCGCCGATGTGCTGGCGGTGCCGTTCACCATTCTTTCGCTGGCGATCGCCGGCATCGCGTGGGCCGTCGCAGGCACGCCATTGCGATTCGCGCAGGTGCTGGTTTTGGCCACGCCCTGCCCGCTGCTGATCGCCGCTCCCGTCGCGTACGTGGCCGGCACCGGTCGCCTTGCCAAGGCGGGCATTCTTATCAAAGCGCAGGATGTGCTGGAAAACCTGGGCCGCGTATCGCATATCTTCTTCGACAAAACCGGCACGCTTACCGTCAAGCAGCCGCAGGTCGTGCGCGTCGAGAAGCCGTTCGAAAACAGCTCGCCGTACGACGAGAACCACATTCTGATGATGGCCGGCGTGGTGGAAGGCTACTCGGTGCACATTCTGTCGAAGGGCATCGCGGCGGCCGGGCAGAAGGCCATGCAGGAACTGTACGCGCGCTATGAGAACGGGCAGCGGCTGTGCGCCGAACGCGATTTGCCGGGGCATGGACGCGATTACCCCGTGGTGAAGAACATCGAGGAACAGTCGGGCAAGGGTGTGTCCGGCGAGGTGAACGGGCATGCCGTGCGCGTGGGTCGTTTCGCGTACGTGACGGCCGACGAGGCCGGCTTCACGCATGTGCTGGGCGCAGGGGTGGCGGCCGGTACTGCGGCTGGTGCTGTGGCCGATAGCGCGGTTGGCGATTCGGCGACCGGGACCGCTGCCGGCGCTTCCAAGAAGCCGGAGGTGAATTCGCTGTTCGCACCTCTCGAACCGGACGAAATGGCCGCATACGTGGCGATCGACGGCAAGCTCGCCGCACGTATTGTGCTGCGTGACGTGCCGCGCGAAAACGCCAAGGCGTCCCTCGAAAAACTGCACCGGCTCGGCGTGAAGAAACTGTCCATGCTCACCGGCGACAAGGAGGCTTCCGCACGCATCATCGCGGGCGAGGTCGGCATCGACGACGTGCAATCCGAACTCTTCCCCGAAGGCAAGGTCGCGGCCGTCAAGAACGCCACGGAAGACGCGCACCAAAACCAGCCGGCGTGGGACAAGGTCGTACAGCGCGTGGTCGGCGAATCCATGACCCGACAGGTGACGATGATGGTCGGCGACGGCGTGAACGATGCCCCTGTACTGGCGGTTGCGGACATCGGTATGGCCATGACCGACGGCACGTCCACCGCCGCGTCCGAATCGGCGCAGGTGGTCATCATGAACGACGACATCGCCTCCGTGCCGCGCGCCATCGCCATCGCCCGCCGCACGAAGAAAGTGATGCTGCAGGCGGTGCTGGTCGGCCTTGGATTGGCGATTATCGGCATGGTCGCGGCCGCGTTCAACCTCATTCCGGTGGTCGTCGGCGCGTTCATGCAGGAAGCGATCGACGTGGTCAGCATCCTGTGGGCGCTCACCGCCCTGCTCGACCGCGAGTAGCGCCGGTTGCGGCGACGAGCCGTGCGGAGGCTGAACCGCGTTGCGCCGTGCTACATCGAGCTGGGCGAGATTTCGCCAGCGATGTTCCGGCGCATCCACATGCCGAAATCGGCCGCGTCCACGCCCTGCGACAGCAGGAACATGATCTTCGCGTATGCGGCTTCCAGCGTCATGTCGCCCGATCCGATCGCACCGGCGCGGGCAATCGCGTCGCCCGTCTCGTAATGGCCGAGCAGCACTTCCGCCTGCTGGCATTGCGATGCGATGACGACAGGCACGCCGTCATGCAGCACGTCGGCGATCACGTCGGTCAGTCCTGGCTCGTCGCTCGGCACATTGCCAACGCCGTACGCGCGCAACAGCACCGCTTCCGGACGAGGGTCGAGCATCGCGGCCAATCGCGCGGCGGAAATGCCGGGAGCCATGTCGATCACGGCCACATCGTGACGGGAGTAGGGCAGCGGCGACGTCCAACCGCAACCGGAGCCGGCCGAATCGCCCGCATACCAATGCCACGGCGTGCCGGTACGTGCCAGCGGGCCGGTGGACGGCGCCGAAAACCCTTCGAACGCCCAGCTTGACGATTTGCTCACACGGTTGCCGGCGAACAGATGATGGCCGAAGAACAGGCCGACGCCATGAAAACGTCCGCTCATCGCGGCGTTCAGCGCACCCGTGACGTTCGCGGTGGCGTCCGATTCGATTTTGCCGAGCGGATGCTGCGACCCCGTGAAAATCACAGGCTTGCCGAAACCGGTCAGCGCGTAAGACAGCGCGGCGCTCGAATAGCTCATCGTATCGGTGCCGTGCATCACCACGAATGCGTCGGCGTCATCGCGGTGCGCGCGCAGGTCGTCCGCCATCGTCTGCCAATTGTCGGGCGTCGCGTTCGACGAATCGATCAGCGGGTCCAGCTCGGTGAACGAGAACAAGCTCGGGTCCAGATGCGCGTCCTCAATCAGCCGGCGCAGCCAGCCGCGCATATCGGCGCCCGGAACCAGACCGTTCGGTGACTCGACCATACCGATGGTGCCGCCGGTATACGTGATGTGAATGCGCATATGCCCACCCTCTTACGATAAGGACCTTCTTTAGTGAGGGACCGATTGTGATCTTCTGCGATTGTACGTTCTCCTGCGCCGGCACATGGGCCGGGCTGCGCGTTGCGAGGCAAGTAAGGGAATCGCAAGAAAGTGCCGTATGCCCCCTGTTGGAAATGCAGGGAATATATTAGGCTGGAACATATGAGCGAAACCAACGAACTTCGTATTGCTGTAATCGGCGCCGGCCCCGCAGGCGTCTACTCTTCCGATATTTTCCTGCGCCAGCTGGGCAAGCTCGGCGAAGAGCTGGGACTGGGCACCAAGGCCCGCATCGACCTGTTCGAAAAGCTGCCGGTGCCGTTCGGCCTGGTGCGCTACGGCGTGGCCCCCGACCACCCTTCCATCAAATTCATCGCATCCGCTCTCGAGAAGACGCTCGACAACCCGGACATCCACCTGTACTGCGACGTGGAATTCGGCAAGGACGTGACGCTTGACGAGCTGCTGGAACGTTACGACGCGGTGCTGTTCGCCACTGGTGCCGTCGAAGACAAGCCGCTCGGCCTGCCGGGCGCCGACTTGGACGGCGTGTACGGTGCCGCCAAGTTCGTGGAATGGTACGACGGTTACCCGACCGGCGCCCGCGAATGGCCGCTCGATGCCGAGGAAGTCGCTGTGATCGGCGGCGGCAACGTGGCCATGGACGTGGCGCGCGAGCTGATGCGCAACGCCGACGACCTGAAGGAACGCACCGACATTCCGGACAACGTGTACGAAGGCATCAAGGCCAACAAGGCCAAGACTCTGCATCTGTTCATCCGCCGTGGCGTGGCTCAGGCCAAGTTCTCCGTGCAGGAGCTGCGCGAAATGGAGAAGCTGCCGGGCGTGCAGCTGATCATCAACGAAGACGACTTCGATCTGGACGACGACACTATCGAGGAGGCCGGCAAGGACAAGCTGACCCGTCAGATGGTCGAGGAGCTGTTCACCATCCGCGAGATGGCCGAGGACATGGAAGACGACGGCGACACCGATTTCGAAGGCAACCCGGCGGATCGCAAGTACTACATCCACTTCAATTCCGCTCCGGTCGAAGTGCTGGGCGAGGACGGCAAGGTCAAGGCGATTCGCGTGGAGAAGACGACGACTTCCGCGGACGGCAAGATGACTCGCACCGGCGAATTCGAAGAGTACCCGGTGCAGGCCGTGTACCATGCGATCGGCTACAAGCCGGCCACCGCGCCGGGCATCGCGTACGACGAGCGTCGCGCGCACCTGGCCAACGCGAACGGCGACGGCCGCATCACCACGGAGGCCTCCGGCGAGGGCGCGCAGGTGCGTGAGCGTCTGTACGCCACCGGTTGGGCCAAGCGTGGTCCGGTCGGCCTGATCGGCTCCACCAAGTCCGACGCGCTGCTCATCGTCACCAACATGCTGGAGGACCTGTCCAAGGCCGCCGAAGGCGGTCGCGTGGCCGCTGACCGCGATCCGGAATCCATCGACCGTCTGCTGGCTTCCCGCGGTGTCAAGCCGATCGACTTCGCCGGCTGGAAGAAGGTCGATGCGTTCGAACGTGCCGAAGGCGCGAAAGAAGGCCGCGAGCACAAGAAGGTCATCGACCCGGAGCAGATGCGCGCGCTGGCGCATGCCTGAATCGGGCCGGCTGGAATTAGGGTGGGAGTGCTGACTTCCTGACACCCTAACTCCAAGCCTTTTAACGCAATCTAGTAACGCCCTGCACGTCCGATTCCTCTGAATCGGACGTGCAGGGCGTTAGTTTTTGCCGCTTTAGTGGTCGATTTTCGGCGGACTGGTCGCGTAGCGTGCGTTTTCGATCGCACAACCGCCCGTTTCTCCAGAATCGGACATACGCGGTCGTTTTGACCTATTACCCCCGAAGTTCGGGTCCATGCGCTAGGCTGACCCCAGTGAAACGCGGTGCGCAATATCATCGCAAACGGATGCGGGCATTGAAATCTAAGGTTGTGAAGTCGGCATGAACTTTGGAAAACACGTCAAGCGCAAGGCACTGTACTGCTGTTCCGTGTCCGTCGTGGGCCTGCTGATCGCCTGCCTGATCGGCTTCGCCATGGGCGTGGGTCTTGTCGATGTGCATCTCGAAGAGGAAGCCCACGCAGCGGCGTCCTCGGGAACGTCTTCGGAAACGTCCTCCACGTCGGGCGCGCTTAAGAAAAACAGCGCGCCGCAATCGCAGACACAAGCCGTCTCGTCGCCGACGCAGGTCGCGCTGGACGGCATTTCCGCAGTCGAGGGCAGCGCCACGATCACAACGCAGGGCTTCACGCTAAGCGCCGATTCGCAGGCCGCCGTGCAGTCTCAAATCGCCACTTTCGAAGCCGACGGATATACCGCATCATTCGTGCTCGCCGACATCACGACCGGCCGCACGATCGCATACAACGCCGATGCACAGATCTATTCGGCCTCGTCGGCGAAGGCGCCATACCTGATATCGCTGTTCTCAACGGGCACCGTCGACCTGAACAGCGTGGCCCAATCCGCTGACGCGCAGTCCGCCACCGTCCACCAGAAGGTCGACGCCGTCCTGCGCAATTCCGACAACGCGTCTTACGACTGGCTGTACAAAACGTATGGCCTCGACTGCTTCAACACGTGGGCCGAACAGGCGGGCGCGGCTTCCAGAATGGGTGATCGCGGCGGGTACCTGTTCACCTCCGCGCGCGACATGGCCAAACTGTGGACCGCCGGATACGGTTTCCTGTTCGCCGGGCAAACGGCGGGGGTGCAGAACATCACGCCCGAATCGCTGCAATGGCTGTCCGGAGACATGACGAATTCGCTGAACTCCTGCATCCACGCGGCCCTTGGCGATGCGGACACCGTGTACACGAAGGCCGGATGGATCAACGGCGAAGGCGATTTGTACGCGCTGAACGATGTCGGACTGGTGATGTCGCAGTCGGGCACGTACGTGCTGGCGGTGCTGACGAACGCGTGCGGCCGCAACGATTTGCTGACCAGCCTGATCGGCACGCTCGACGCAGTGCATTCGGGGGATATGCGAGGGTAATACGTTTCAAGTTGGGGTGACTCTCGCCGTGCCGCAGATAGGTCTATGGCCGATGCTGTAGCGTCGTTGCGTGGCATGTTTCTAGATGTTGCAAATCCACCCTTCAGCTTGTATACAGCAAAATCCCAGCCTGAATTCCTAGGCTGGTGGCCATGAACGGCAAATTGCAGGTGCACGGCCATTGCAATGGCTTGAAAACAACGCTTTTGTTCGCGTTGATGTGGGGCGTCATCATGCTCATCTGGTGGGCGACCGGCGCCAGTCAAAGCACGCTCGGCTACTACATTCTCATCGGCTTGGGCTCCACGTTCGTCTCCTACTGGTTTTCCGACAAACTGGCGATCGCCAGCATGCACGCTCGACAGGTGAGCGAGCAGGAAGCCCCCGTACTATACAAGATCGTCCGCGAGCTATCGGCGAAGGCAGGCAAGCCGATGCCGCGCATCTACATCGCCCCCACCATGAGCCCCAACGCGTTCGCGACGGGGCGCAACGAACGACACGCGGCGGTCTGCTGCACGCAAGGCATCCTACAGACGCTTAACGAACGTGAGATTCGCGGCGTGCTCGGACACGAACTCATGCACGTCTACAACCACGACATTCTGACGTCCGCAATCGCCTCCGCCATGGCCACCGTCATCTCGTACCTCGGCTACTCGCTCATGTATTTCGGCGGCGGCCGTTCGCGTGACGACCGCGACGATTCGGCGTCCGGCGGCTTGGGATTGCTGGGTGTGCTGCTGAGCGCGATTCTGGCGCCGATCGCAGCGTCGCTGATACAGATGGCAATCTCCCGCACACGCGAATACGACGCCGACGAAGACGGTTCCAAGTTGACGGAGGATCCGGAAGCGCTCGCTTCCGCGTTGAGCAAGATTTCCGGCGGTGCAGCCGCGATGCCGATGGAGAAGACCGCCGGCACGCAGTCGGTGGCTGCGATGATGATCGCCAGTCCGTTCTCCGCGGAGGGCTTCTCGCGCCTGTTTTCCACGCATCCGCCGACCTCGGATCGCATTGCGCGGCTGATGCAGATGGGGCAGGAGATGCGTCAGCAGGGCGTGCAGTCCGGATATTTGGCCGGTGGCTATGCCACGAGCGGCGTTGCGGCGGCGGATATTCGGCAAGGCGGACGTTCTGCGATGGCTGGTGCCGGTGGGCCGCAATTTGGAACGCAGTATGGATCCGCGCATGATTCTGGCGGCTCGGCTGGCAGATATTCTCGCGACTATTCGCAGCGGCCGCGTGGTTGAGTTTCCGTGATATTGCGGAAAATTGGTATCGCATGTCGGTCTGTGTCCGCATACGCATCCGTTGCGTGCTAGACTGAAGTTTCGTGCCCAAAAGGCACAACCTTGCGGATGTAGTTCATCGGTAGAACGAAAGCTTCCCAAGCTTTAAAGGCGGGTTCGACTCCCGTCATCCGCTCCATTCGAAACCCTTGGAATCGTTGGAATTTCAAGGGTTTTTCTATTGTCGTAAAAGACCCGTGAAGCCAACTTCGCGTCGCGCAACTGTCGGTTGCGTCGCAAAATTTGGTTGCGAATCGCAATGCAACCGCAAGATGGTGGCGTGGAACGCGACGTTTGTGACAAGCTGCTGATGCTTTGCGACATGTTCGGTGTGACGTTGGATGATTTGGTCATGGGCGACGTGTGCGCGTCGGCGGGCCGTGGAGGTGCGGGACGCGTGGGCTGTGTGGATGCGGGACGCATGGACTTGGCTGCCGATACGGCTGGTGTGGCAGCGTCGGATGGGGTGGTTGACTCTGCTGTTGGTGCGGTTCCGGGGGTAATCGGGTTCGCGGCATCGCAGGTTGCAGGAGTGTCCGATTCTGCAGAATCGGACACTCGTGGAGGGCGATGGGTAGGCTGGAGCCCGTGAACACGAACCAGAAGTCCCCCTCCGATTCCGGCGCAAACCACCCCACCGGCAACTCCTGCAATCCGCTACTCGGCCATGCCACATCACACGCGGCGACACTCATCGGCCTTGCCGCAATCGTGCTGTGGGGCTTCATGGCCGGCCTCGTGCGACTGGTCTCCGAATCGTTCGGCGCCACGCTCGGTTCGGCGCTCATCTACACCGTCGGTGGTGTCATGCTGTTCATTGTGCGCCGTCCGAAACCAATCCGCGAAGCGCCATGCAAGTACCTCATCGCAGGCGGACTCATGTTCATCGCATACGAGGCGTCAATCTCGCTGTCGATCGGCCTGGCCACAACGAACGCGCAATCCGTGGAAGTCAGCCTTGTCAACTACTTGTGGCCGACGCTGCTGGTGCTGATGACCGCAGCGGTATCGCACAAACGTGGTGCGGTCGCCAAAGCGATTCCTGGCGCGGTGATCGCAACCATCGGTGTGGCGATGGCGGTTGGCGGAGAAAGCCTTGATATGCAGGAAGCGGTCCACAATATCGCCAGTAACCCCCTACCGTATGTGCTCGCGTTTGTTGGCGCCTTTATTTGGGCGATTTATGCGACTTTTACGCCGTCGTTGTCCGGCGGTTACGACGGCACGACGATTTTCTTCTGCTGTGTGGCCGTTGTACTGTGGACCATCCATTTCGTTTCGGGAGACGGTTTGCCGGACACGGCGCCCGGCATCGGTGGATATGCTGCGCTGATTGCGTGCGCCGCTTCGATTTCGGGCGGCTACGCGTGCTGGGGATACGGCATGTTGCACGGCAGTATGGAAACGCTTGCGATTGGTTCGTACGCGACTCCGCTGTTTTCCACGGCTTCTAGCACGCTTCTGTTGGGCGTGGCGCTGGGCATGCCGTTCTGGATCGGTGTTGTGCTGGTGGTTGCCGGTTCTCTGATCAACGTGTGGTTTGCACGGTGCCCCTGAGTGTCCGTTTCTCCCGAATCGGACAACCTGGGGTGACCGGATGACGCGTGGGTGGCTGATTCGGGGGGATCGGACACTTGTTGGTGCGTGAGGAGGCGACATGTGGGGTAGTGGCGGCGCAGAGGAGCGCCGGGATGGCGCAGCGGTACGTAAGGGAAGTGACTGGGCAGGACAATGCCCTACGCCTCCACGCTAGCTTAGGTTTTTGCCGGCTGGTCGATGGTGACGAATTCGTGGCTTTGGGTTTTCAGGTCGTCGATGATGGCGGGCAGCGCGTTCACGTGTACCAGCCGAAACCGATCTAAACCGGCTCAAACCAGCCCGTTCAAATCCGC
>OFMX01000427.1_pt1 | contig 42313 bp, 48 predicted proteins | sample 1541901 | NCBI WGS metagenome assembly OFMX01 (sample SAMN04209222, study PRJEB22552) | human gut metagenome | biome: gut; material: feces | host: Homo sapiens | place: USA: Oklahoma | reverse complement strand
GCTTCCTATCTTACCCAATTCACCAATCAGCTTTTTTATTTCTTTGACATCTGCAGTAATTTCATATTTGATAATAACATTCTGCTTATCCAAAGCATTGCGTATAAAATCAGAAACAGTCATGTTGGATGCAGTGGCTCTTTCAAAAAGAATCTCATATTCTGTTTCGCTCATACGCAGGTGAACGTCTTTGGTCTTGGTAAGTGATTCATCTTTTTTTGGTCTTGTCATTAAATGCTCCTTTCTGCATAAAGGCTCCGCACGGGAAAGAGAAAATTTTACAGCTTTCTGTGAAAACAAGTGATGAAGAATCATCACGCTGTGACCATGGCAATGGGAACCAATACGCATATCTTTGATTGCGGTCGAGGGTATGGGGAAACGAAATCCCCATCAAGTTGCAAGTGGCCAGTAACCCCGGAAGGGGTTATTGTGCTACATTGCGAAACTTGCTCTAAGAGAGAATCCCTTCCCATAATCATGCGTGGGAGACATCAAAAAGACAGGTAAAAATGTAAAAAAATAAAAAAAGTGAAAATTCATCTGACATTTTGCCCTCTGCCAGCTGTGATTAGTAGAAAAAGAGAGATCACAGGAGGTAGTCAGATGAAAAATATAGAAATGCCTACACTGGAAGAATTGCAGGAAATGGCAGCAGTGGACATCCGTACCGTAGATAAAAGTACGTTAGCAGAGCTGGATGATGTGGAGATTCATGAAGAATTACCGCAGGCAGAAAGGATTGCAGATTATATCAAGCAGATTAAAAATCCGTATTGCTATAAATCACATGGGATAGTTGTGAAGATCAGCTTTGCAGGAAAATGCTCTCTGGAAGAAAGCCTGAGCAGATGTATCTCCATGTAAAAGAAAAATCGTCCAGAAAAAATAATCGAAAAAAGAAAGAAAAAGGTATGGTAGTAATCCAGAAGTTATGTTAATATGGATGTGGGTCAAAATTTAAAAGCATTCAAGGAGCCGTGAATTTCTTGGTTTACACCGCCACAGAGCGAGTAAAGTAGGAGGTTGATGGCTTTATGTATTTCAATCAAAAGTCTATTTTAGCAGCGGATTATCTCCGGTTATCCAGAGAGGATGGAGACAAACTGGAGAGTGACAGCATCCGCAATCAAAGAAGTCTCATTAACGATTTTGTAAAACAGCACAAAGAGATTCAGCTGGTCGAGGAATATATCGACGATGGATACAGTGGAACGAACTTTGACCGTCCGGCATTTCAAAGGATGCTTGAGGATGTGAAAAGGAAGAAGATCAACTGTATCATCGTAAAAGATTTATCCAGATTGGGAAGAAACTACATTGAAACAGGAAGGTATCTGGAAAAAATCTTTCCATTTATGGGTGTACGGTTCATCGCAATCACAGACCATTATGACAGTGCTACAGGATCGGATGATGCAGATCAGATCATTGTCCCGTTTAAGAATCTTATCAATGATGCTTATTGCAGGGACATCTCAATTAAAATCCGAAGTCAGTTAGATGTAAAAAGGAAAAACGGGCAGTTTATTGGTAACTTTGCAGCTTATGGATACTTAAAAGATCCAGAAGATAAGAACCATCTTATTGTTGATGAATATGCGGCAGATATTGTACGGCTTATTTTTAATCTGAAAATAGATGGGTACAGTTCACAAAGAATAGCAGCCCGGTTAAATGAAATGGGAGTTTTGCCGCCATTGGAATATAAGAGAAGCCGGGGGATGAATTATAACAGCGGATTCCGTTCCGGTTCTGATCCTAAATGGGCAGTCACTTCCATCAACCGTATTTTGCAGAATGAACTTTACATAGGCACAATGGTTCAGGGCAAAAACCGAAAGATCAATTATAAGGTGAAGAAAAGTTCTCCTATCGCAAGAGAAAACTGGATTCGTGTAGAAAATACACATGAAGCAATCATTCCAGAAGAGAGTTTTCAATATGTACAAAGTCTGTTGGAAATAGATACCCGGATCGCTCCGAAAAGAAAATCCGTCTATTTGTTTTCTGGATTTGTACGTTGTGGGGACTGTGGTGAGAACATGGTCAAGCGAAGCACAACGAAGAAAGGGAAAAAATACTGTTATTATCATTGCTCCACTTATAAGAACAAAGAAGGATGCAGTTCCCATCTGATCAGTGAAAAAATGATTTATGAAGTTGTCCTGGATTCTGTAAAAAAGCAGATTGCATTATTGACCGAAGCAGAAGAGATTATCAAGAAAAATGGAATGGATACTTACAAGAAAGTGGAGAGCCGGTCTTTAGAACAGCAGTTAATGGCACTTTATGAGGAAGTGGAAAGATATAAAGACTTAAAGGCGAGATTGTATCAGGATATGGTAGACGGTATTGTCAGCAGAGAAGAGTACCATGAATATAATCAGAGATTCACAGAGAAGATGCAGAAAGCAGAAAAGGCGAAACAGGAAACGGAAGAGAAGAAAGAAAAGTTATCTGCGGAAGAAAAACGGATGCACCCATGGATAGAGGATTTCAAAAAATATAAAAATATCCAAAGCCTTGACCGGAAAGCAGTTGTTACATTGATAGAGCAGATCATTGTATACAGCAAGGAACAGATTGAGATTCAGTTCAAGTATAGTGACGAGATGCAGGAAATGATAGAAGCAGTGCAGATCATACGTGAGCGGAAGGAACGGAAAGGAGAATTTGTATGCGGTGCGTAAGTTATACCAGAACGACTTCCTGTAAAGAGGACGGAAAGATTCCGGCAGATATTATAAAACAACAGGACCAGCATATACAGGAATACCTGAAAAAACAGGGATGGACATTATCTGCAAAGTATTGTGACAGAAAAAAAGATACAAAAGGGAACACAGCTTTTGAAGAACTGACAAAAGATGGGATTGACCGCAAATTTGATATGGTAGTTGTAGACAGCATTGACAGATGCGGCAGGACAATATCCTGTGCAGATGATGTCTTAGTAAAAACATTTGTCCCGGCAGGAATACATTTTGCAGTTGTACAGGATGAATTTATCAGCATTGGAAAAACGAAAGAGGAATTATATGAATATATAAAGAAAGCAAGGTATGAAGCAGTTCAGTTAAAAGGCATGAGAGAGTATGCAGTCAGAGAACAGCTGGAGGGACTTTATACCGTGCATGATGAAAAGTATGGATACATTCTTTCTGATGACCGCAGGGAATTGCTTATTGATGAAGAAGCGGCAGTTGTTGTGCGGGAGATCTTTCAGATGGTATCGGATGGTATGCTGATTGCAAATATCGTGAAAATTTTAAATGACAGTGGAATAGAATCTCCGATGGTGCATAATGCACGGGTCGGTCATAAGGTATGGCCGGCATATGAGAATAAATGGTTATTCTGCTCTGTAAAGAGAATCCTTAGATGCACAGCGTATGCTGGTTACTGGCAAAAGACGATCAACAAAAAAATCTGTACACTTCCTATCGCTCCAATTTTGGAAGAAGGCATGTTTGAAAAAGTGCAGGAGATTCTTGATAAGAGAAAAAAGCCAAGAAAAACAAGACCAGGTAAAAATGGCTTATTTGTAAAAAAGATCTTTGATGCCGAGACAGGAAGAAAAATATCACAGAGAAATTTTAAAACGGGGGAAACGGTTTTTCTTTTCGCAAGTGGAACGAATCAGCTTCCAAGAGATAAAAGTACCTACATTTCTTTTGAAACCGTGATTGCTGAAGTAAGAAAAGCCATACAAAGAGAAATGAAACTGGCGGAACAGATAAAAAAGAAACTGTCAGCCAGAGAAGCAGAATCAGAAAAATATAAATGGTTGAAGCAGTATTCACAAAGAGCGTGGACAATCTTTGAAGAGATGGAGCAAGTGGAAAAAGAGCGTATTCCATTATATCAGAACTACCAGACAGGAAAAATCAATGAAGAAGAATATCTGGAGAGAAAAGAAGAAATACGGGATCAGCTTCGTATGTATGATGGAGATTTCAGTGAACTTATGGAAGAGGTATCCGTTATAGAAAAGTCATATAGCAATAAAAATGAATGGTTAGAGACTTTTAAGAAAGAGAATCTTCCGAAAGAACTACAGCCAGAGCATATCAATAAATGGATTGAGAAAGTATTGATAAGAGATTTTAAAGAAGTGCAGGTATGTTTATCCAAGCAGGAATGGAAAAAATACTTTCCTGCAGAATGGATGGAGGAATAGGTATGGCGAGAAAGAGCAGAAAAAACAGAAACGTAGAATCTAATATACAAACGGTTGTCAAAAAAGAAAACTTACTGGATACGGCTGCGTATATTCGTCTGTCTGTTGAAAACGGAGGAAATGAAACGGATGAAACATTAGTTGTGCAGCAGATGCTTGTAGAAAGATTTATAGAAGAGCATCCGGATCTGAGATTGGAAGAGGTATATATTGATAATGGATTTACAGGCACCAATTTTGAACGTCCCGGATTTATGAGATTAATGGAAGATGTTCGTTCTGGAAAGGTGCAATGTATCGTTGTAAAAGATTTATCCAGATTCGGCAGAGACTATCTGGAAACAGGATATTACCTGGAGACTATATTGCCAAAGTTAAATGTACGTTTTATTGCGATTACGGATGATTATGATAGCTCCAGAAAAGAGGACAGGGAAAATATAAGTGTTCCCATCAAAAACATGGTAAATGCCATGTATGCAAAGGATATGTCTAAAAAAATCCTGGCGGCAAAGGAAGCACAAAAGCGGAACGGAAATATCACGTTATCTAAGGTTGCATTTGGCTATGTCCGTTCTGAGGATAAAACAAGACAGGTCGTAGATGCGACGGTTGCCCCTATTGTGCGTATGATATTCCAATGGACATTGCTGGGAGTCAGTAAAAGAGAAATCGCTGACAGGCTGAACTTGTTGGGAGTTGCGACACCCGGACAAAAAGAAAAAAGAAAGATAGCAAGAGTTCCACTTGAGGAGACAAAGTGGAATGGAGGAACTGTCAGAAAAATATTAGAAAATCCAACTTATACAGGAGATATTGTCACAGGAAAACTGAAACAGTCTTTGTACAAAGGAGTGAAACAGTACCATACCGAACCAGAAGAGTGGGATGTACAGAAAGATATGCATACTCCGCTGGTTGCGAGGGATGATTATGAGGAATTGCAGGAAAGCAGAGAAGAGACTCATAAGATAACGAAGAAACGCCAGTCCAGATGTATGAAGGACAGAAAAAAATATCAGGATAGTTTTCCGGGAATGGTCCGATGTGGTGAGTGTGGAAATGTTATGTATTTCAGACGATATACCCATAATTATACAACCAATGAAAAAATGGGAAGCGATTACTATTGTGGGAATGAACAGTGTTCCAGAAATTTGATAGAAGGAAACTTACTCAAGATCCTTGTGATGGATCAGATCCAGATTTTGATCAAGAGTATGTGTGACAGAAAATTGCTTTTGCAGAAAATGAAAAGTGCAACAAAAGAAAAGAATATTTTTTATAAAGCAGCGGCAAAGGTAAGGACATTGGAGCGTAAGATCGCACAGACGGAAGAACGCAATACAAGATTATATGAAGATTATGTAGCAGGTATCGTGGATAAAGATGATTTTGATATGATGAAGGAACGCTATATAGGGGAACTCCAAAATCTCCGGGAAGAGATTCAGGGACAAGAACAGAATCAAAGGATACTGGAAAAGAAAGCAAACCGATATATGGATATGGTAAATCATATGGAAAAATATCTGGATAAAAGAGAATATAATGAGGCACTTGTACAGGAACTGGTGGAATATATAGAAGTATATGCAAATGGGAGTATCCATGTGTGCTTCAAATGTAAGGATGAATTCCAGCAGATAGCAGAAGAAATGGAAGGTGTTCAGATTGGCTAATGGATTGTATTTAAGACTCTCTATAGCAGATGGAGATTTAGGGAAAGAAAATAAAGATGAAAGCAACAGCATTGATAACCAGAGATCGCTTCTTGTCAATTTTATCACTGACAGAGAGGACATGAGTGATGAATACATAGAATATGTGGATGATGGATATTCTGGAACGAATTTTGACCGTCCGGCATTTAAGAAAATGATAGAAGATGCGAAGTCAGGAAAAATAGATACCGTCATTGTAAAAGACTTTTCACGATTTGGTAGAGATTATATTGGAGTTGGAGATTATCTGGAGCAAGTGTTTCCACTCCTGGGAATCCGCTTTATTTCATTAAACAATAATTATGACAGTAAAGAGTACATAGGAAAAACGATGGGATTAGATATGGCAATCAATAATCTTGTCAACAATCTTTACAGCAAGGATATATCCAAAAAATTAAAGAGTGCCTTGAAAGTGAAATGGAAGAATGGAAAATGGACAGGCTCGAAACCTCCATTTGGTTATTTAAAAGATGAAGAGCATGGATGCTGGAAAATAGATCCAGTAGCAGGTAAATATGTCCGTATGATATTTGATAAAGCGATGGAAGGCTGCAATACTTCTCAGATCTGCTATTACATGAACGAGCAGAAGGTGCCGACACCTGGAAAATATAATCAAATGAACGGATTGCTTCGGCAGGGGAATTATAAAATGCCAGATAAGGAAGTTGTTTGGGATACCGGAATGATCCGTACAATTCTTGGAAGATTTGAGTACACAGGTGCTTTAGTTATGGGAAGGCGGCATACCGTAGCGGTTGGAAGTAAAGTAACAAGAAAGACAGCAGAACGAGATGTCGTTATCCGGAAGAATATCAATCCGGCAATCATTACGGAAGAAGAGTATGAAGTGGCAAGTGCATCTATTATGTTTATGACAAAGCCAGAATATCGTGGTGCGAAAGACTTCCTTCTGAAAGGAAAAGTGCGGTGTGGAAACTGCCACAGGTCATTAGCTTATACAGATGGCGGTATTCATCCCAAAATATATTGTCCCCATAAAGTTCAGGCAGGAAGATATTCTCATTGTCCTGAAGATGCATATCCGGTATCTGTGATAGAGGGGCATATCTGGTATTCCTTAAAAAGGATACTAAGGATATTGGATTCAGTGCAAAGAGAATCCGAAGAAAAATATACGGACAATAGTTTTACAGGGAAAAGACAACAAAGGATGTTAGAATCGGAACTGGAAAAATTAAAAAATGAACGTATCCATCAGTATGAAGCTTATGCAGAAGGTGTACTTAGCAGAGAAAAATATATAACAGTGAAGAAACAACTGACAGAAAAAATCGAAAAAATACAGTCTGAACAAAAAGCACTTGCCAGTGTAATCATTGAAGAAGAACGATACAGAAGCCGGATAAGAACAGTAGTCCAACAGTTGGAGGTACAGATAGAAAGAGGAAAGCTGACGAAAGAGATTATAGATACAATGATTGATACCGTGTATGTGTATGATAAAAAACGGATTGAAGTAATTTTAAGATTTGATGATGTTTTACAAAAGGTGATCTCAGAATATATGGAAGGGGCGAAGGGTGCATGACATTTAAAAATTTTATGTATAAAGGGGTATTGATGATAGCTGTGCTGGCATTGATCGGATGGCTTGGAAAGTATCTGTATCTGGTAGATGGAGAAATTGACTGCTTCCGGCTGATGCTGGTATATGGTGTTCCAGTAGGAATTCCATATATGTTTTTCATCATTCCTGCAAGGTGGGATTTATCTGGAACGATAGGAATGGTAGCTTTGTGTGCGATAATCGGAGCTGTATTTGGTTTTATTATTGCGATTGGAATTGCAATCAGGGCAGTATGGTATGTAATCGCATTTCCAATAAGCTGTTTGCTGCGAAAGGAGAAAAGCAGGATATGAGTACAGGTGAAAATATTAAAAGAATACGGAAATTTAGAGGAATGACACAGAAAGAACTTGGAATTGCAATTGGAATCGGAGAAGAAAGTGCAAGTCCAAGAATGGCACAATATGAAACTGACAATAGAACACCGAGAAAGGAAATGCTGCATAAAATGGCAGTAGTCCTTGATGTAGATCCGAGAAACATTTCCATTCCGACAGGTTATAGGGAAGAAGATATGATATATAGGCTTCTTGTGCTGGAAGATTACTTTCCAGAAATGAAACTGGAGAGGAACGGAATGACAGGCGAGGTCGTGATCAATCTGCAGAATAAGAAAATCAATGAATTCCTTTATCAGTGGGGAACTATTAGAGGAAAGAAAAAGCAGGGAATGATTTCCGAAGATGAATATATGCAGTGGAAATATTGCAGAAATCATGCGTAATATTATATATTATATATCATATATGTGAATTCACAGATAAAGGATGAAACAGCACTGGGAAAACTTATGCATGATTTTGCCTGTACAAATACGAAAGATATGTATTATGAAGTTCTGGCTGACCGTGTGCATTATTTTAAAGAAGATGAGAAAGGGGTGGCGGTAATGTGTAAAGCGATGGAAGATATGAGAAATGAAAGCAGTCCATATAGCCCGTTTAATGCTGGATGGTGGCAAACTCAGTTATGAAGATATTGCAGCATACACAGAGCTAACCATAGAGGAAGTCGAAAAGATAGCTTCAGAGAAGAAAAGTGCATAATTGTAAGGCAGTTTAATACCGATACAGCTTAGAAAATAGAAACCGCAGGAATTTTCACCTGCGGTTTTTCTCTGCCCTGCTATATACAGAAATACCGCCATAGAAATATTGCTATACTATGACGGTATTACAAATCTTTTTCATCTTTAAAAGCGAACACATCATTGGGTGTACAGTTAAGAATATTGCACAGTTTTTCAACGGTAAGGATTGTGATGTTCTGATTTTTTCGGAGCTGATCGAGGGTTTGCTTGTCAATTCCTTTGTTAATCAGGGCATATTGGGAAATGTGGCGTTTTTTCATGGTTTCCCATAATGGACTATAGTCAATCAAGATATCCCCGCCTTTCTTTGCTTTTTGGCATAAAATACCATTAATTTTAATTATAATTGTCGAATAAAATAAAAAATATGGTGGACATCTTCACCATAAGAGATATAATTTGGTTGAGGGATATGTAAAATAAAGGAAAATAAAGGAAAATAAAGTCGGGTAATGTAAGAATTGATTGATGGGTGCATGTGGGAGGAGAGTTATATAAGTGAATATTGAAAAGTTTTACTACGATGAACAGACAGAAATGTATGAGCAGATGAAGAAGGAACAGGATCAGCATGAACAGTCACTTTCGGTAGAGGAAAGGGAAAAAGAACATCAAAAATTATTCCAGGAAGCAAGAACGATTATGGAAAAAGCAGAGCGTAAAAAGAAAGAAGAATATCAGATCATCAATCCTGTAAAATATCAGAGATTTATATATCTGTCAGAACGGGCAATACAGTTTTCAAAAATCTCAGGATGTAATATTAAGATTCAGACATTTCCAGACATGTCTGCACTTATTAAAATGCAGACGGGATATATCTGGTTGCTGAGTGATGGTGAATCAGCACTGGAAGATAAGGAAACAATGAAGAATCTGTTAAATGAAGCGGACTGGGTAGGTATTGGCAGCAAAAAACATGGAGAAAAAGATGTCGTTGAATTGGAATTTTGGTTTGAACTGGCAGAAAAGTTAAAAAAGTAAATGAAGATGAAATGACTATTCCACATATATCGTTACTGTGATAAAATGTGAGAAAAATATATATCAACATATGAAAAACGGAGGAGAGAGTTATGTTCGATACCATTCATCATATTGCAATCATTGGAAGCGATTATGAAAAATCAAAATATTTTTATGTGAATCTTCTTGGATTTAAGGTGATCAGAGAGAATTATCGAAAAGAACGTGATGATTACAAGATTGATCTGGCATGTGGACCGCAGGAAATAGAACTTTTCATCATAAAAAATGCTCCAGCTCGTGTAAATTATCCGGAAGCATTGGGATTACGCCATCTGGCATTTAAAGTTGTGAATGTAGATGATACAGTAAAAGAATTGAATAGGAAAGGAATTGAAACAGAGCCGGTACGTTTGGATGATTACACAGGAAAGAAAATGACATTTTTCCATGATCCGGATGGACTGCCATTAGAAATTCATGAGTAGAAAAAAGCATAGGATAGAAAGAGACAGATGCAGGTAATGAAATATTCCCACATCTGTCTTTTTTGTGCAAAGATTTATTTATCGGAATGTCGTAGACAGCTTTTTATAAAGGCAGCAGCTTTTATCATTTGTTCTTTTTCTTCATCAGAACAGTCAGAGGATAATTCAAACCAAGTCTGATCAGCAGAAGAAAGAGAAAGTGCAGGTTTATCGGAATCTGCAGATAAAGCAGGACTGTCAGTATGGATACTGCTATTGTCATCCAATAATCTGTTCTGGATTTCTGATAGAGCTTTTTTACGATATTGAGCATCCATGTCCTGGATACTTTCAACAGAAGCATGGTAATTGCTTAATATGTGATTGATGTATCCATTTTTAAAATGCAGAAAAAGAGTATCTTCAGATAGGTCCGCCAAATCCTTTGAGGTTGCAATTTCTAAATCTGCCTGTCCCTCCATTTGGAACAGAATAGAAAACAGATCGGATACAGACTGAATTTCAAAATCCATAAAGAGATTTACACTGATACCTAACGCATCTGCAATTTTTGAAAGTTGTTCATATTTCGGATTACGTTCATTGGCTTCGTATTTGCGGAGTGTACTGAAACTGATTTCGGCATCCTGTGCAAGTTGTTCCTGTGTCATGTTACGAGCCAGACGGAAATACTTGATTATTTCTCCTGTATTCATAGGCAAAGTCCTCCAATAGCAAAAGTATATCACATTTTTAAACGAAAGTGCCACAAAAGTTTTGACAAAAATATTGACAGATACAAATGTGACATATATAATGATAACAGATACAAAAGTAACACATAACTTACATAACAGACACAAAAGTACAAGTAAACTTATACATAACTGTCATAAGAAATATGAAAAAAGATGCAGAAAGTCAAACGGTTTGAAGTTAAGTAACAGTTAAGTATAAGATGATCAGGAAAGGATGGAATAGGATATGGCAGAAATAATTATGGGAATTGATCATGGAAACGGAAATATGAAAGGGGTACATGTAAACTTTCCATGTGGTCTGGTAAGATATACTTCTAAACCAGGACGATTTATGAATGAGGATATTCTGGAATATAACGGTGTGTATTATACGTTATCAGAAACAAGGATGCCATTCAAAGCAGATAAGACAGTGGATGAAGATTACTTTATACTAACTTTGTTTTCACTGGCTTTGGAAGCAAAGGAAAGAGGAATCACTTTATCCGGCAAAGATATTGTACTGGGAGTTGGATTGCCGCCTGCAGACTTTGGACAGCAGGCTCCGGGATTCAAAAAATATTTTACGGAACATTCAAAACATGGAATTTCTTTCCGATTCAATGGAAAGCCGGTAAATTGTTACCTGAAAGATGTTTTGATAAGTCCTCAGAATTTTGCGGCAGTCATGTGCTATAAAGCAAGCCTGTTCCGACAGTACCGGACGGTCAACTGCATTGATATTGGAGACGGAACCGTAGATTTACTGGTAATCCGAAAAGGACAGCCGGATTTGTCAGTTCGTGTCAGTGACAGATCTGGAATGGCAATTCTCCGTTCAGAAATTTCTAATTCCATTCAGCAGAATTACGGTATTCATCTGGAGTCCTCAGATGTAGAGCAGGTATTAATGCAGGAAGCAACGATTCTGGATGAAGAAGTGGTAAGAGAGATTCAGAAAATGGCAGGAGACTGGATGCAGAGAATTATCAATAAACTCCATGCGTATGTACCAGATTTCCGAACTAATCCGGCAGTATTTCTTGGTGGAGGTAGCCTGTTACTGAAACAGCAGATTGAAAGATCTTCTGATTTTAAATATATAGAGTTTATCGAGGACATTCGGGCAAATGCGGTAGGATATGAGAAAATGACAGCATTACACATCCAGAAGAGACAGGGGGTGTAATGCGTGGGAGAGATAAGGGTTGTATTGATATTTAATGAAGATAATGAACGGCAGAAAGAAATCGGAAGGTATCTGAAATCACAGAAAAGGTGCAAAACAGCACTGATTACAGAACTGGTTTATGCGTGGCTGCATAAAGAAAATATACCCGTTTCTTCCTATAATAATGCAAATGTCAGTGTGGAGGAATTAAAACAGCAGTTGTTGCAGGATACGGATTTTATACAGCAGATAAAAAAGAGTGTAGTCATTGAAGAAGATGCAGGGGAAGTAATGGAAGAAAGGCAGAGTGATGGACTGGATATGGATGAAGGGATGCTGATGGCAGGGTTGTCGATATTTGAGAATGGATTTTAGAAGATACCGCTGAACAAAGGAAAAAGAATGTTCGGCGGTATTTTTTCTTTTTGGTCATAGAATAGTATGGTAAAATACTTTTAGAAAAAAAGAAATGGGGGAATACGATGATAAGAGGTTTATTCTGTGGAGTTAGTGAGTATAGAGCAAATCAACAGTTACCATATTGCATAAATGATGCAAAGAAAATGAAAGAAGTATTTACGGAAAATCTTGTATGTTCAGATGATTCGATAGTAGTGTTAGCCCAAGATGGTCGTATTGAAAATTCAGAATACATTAGAGAATTAGTGAGATTTAGTGAAAACTGTATGGAAGAAGATATAGCAGTTGTCTATTATTCAGGACATGGAGGAATAGATGAGAGAGGAGATAATTATTTATATGCAACAAACACATTTGATGGAAATGATATGACCTGCGTTTATTTTGATGTTATTATTGAGCATTTGAAAAAATCAAAGGCGAAAAGTAAATTGGTAATCATAGATTGCTGTCATGCAGATAGCAATTATGGTTCAGAAAAGCAAAAATTTGATACAGATAAAGCTATTAAGGATATATATCAATCAGGAATAACAGCAGTATTTTCATGTAGAAAAGATCAAGAGTCTCACCCATACTATGATAATGAAATAAGTGCTTTCACACAGTTTTTTTGTGATGCAGTTAGATATAAAAAGTCATATCAACCGGAAGGTTTATATCTGAGTGATTTAAAAATTACTTTAGATGCTTATGCCAGAGTATGGAATATAAAAAATGAATCTATGCAACAAGTACCTGTATTGCGCTCTAATATGATAGGAACTGTTGTGTTTCCATTGAAATATCCACCTAAAATAAGTGAAAGAAAAAAAAGAGGGTTCGTGTTTGACGATTTTGATGCGTTGGATTTTCAATGGCAGGTTAAAAAACCAAAAGAAATTGAACATTATCAGAAAGTATATAGAGCTGAAGTGGTGGCAAAGGTCGATATAGATGATGAAAATATAGCTGTTTTTTTGCAAAATGTAATAAATAAATTGAAAGCAATAAAGATACAACCTGAAACACAAAGACAGTGGATAACCCAGGAACAACCTGTAGATGTGGTTCAAATATGGATTGCGAAAGATTATCTTGATGTAAGCGATATTAAAAATTTTGCTTATCAGGCTTATTGGGAAAATGATGATATTTTGTATTGGTGCAAGCAATTAGGAACCTCAAGAGTTCAGATTGCAAATATGGCATATAGAAAAAATACAGATTATGAAAGACAACGAAAAGATAGAGAAAAATATGTTTTACCAGATGATTTAATTAAAGAATTTTGGAAAACAAATTTAAAGAAATTAATTGTTGAAACAGAATCTGTTATTTATGCGTATTCTAATTTTTATCTAAATAAAGAGCTATCTTATGAAGATTTGAGGAAAAAGGCGAGGGACGCATATTCTAAGTTGAATGATGTTTATAGAACTGTTGTTGAAGAGTGGTTTCCATTAACAGACAGTGATTTGAAAGATTATTCAAAACAAAGCTATGATTTAGCAATAGATATACAAGAACTTTTATTTCTTTTGAATTCAGATAAAGGAGAAGAGTGGGCAATAAGTAATTTCAAGTTGAAATTAATAAAATATTATAGATCTATGGAAGCATGGAAAGAAGCAACTGATAAACTGGAATAACAAGAGGAAGCTAGATAGGAGTATAACAAGAGTGCAGGGACATGAAAATTCCTGCATTTTTGCTATTTTCAGATATTTTTCATCAAGACCGCAACACCGCAAGACCGCAATGTTGCAAAATAAAACTGCCGGATTCATCGGTTCCGACAGTTATTTGTCATGTGTATCATCATCTGTAAAAGTTAAAATGTCATTGGGGGTACAAGATAAGATCCGGCAAAGTTTTTCGATAGTAGATGCGGTAATATTCTGGTTATTCCGGAGTTGCTGCATAGTTCGGTAGTCGATGCCATTGTTGACGAGATAATATTGAGATATATTTCGTTTTTCCATTGTAATCCATAACGGACTATAATCAATCACATTGTTCCCGCCCTTCTAATTTATTTCCTGATTGTTTAATTATAAGTAGGGGAAAATGCAAAAATATAGTGAATAAATTCACTAGATAATATATAATTGGAAACATAAAAAGAGAAAGCAGTATTTATGGATTAAAAATATTATAAAGCATTGTTAAGTGGAAATTCGTCTGGTTCTCGAAAGAGGAACCGCAGTTCCCCAAACGAGAACTATAAATTGATAGAATATACTAAAATACTGTAAAATCAAAAATTTTCATAGTGCATAGAAAGGTAAGATGCACATGATGGAATCATTAGGAAATAGATTAAAGCAATTAAGACAAAACAATCGCTTGCGGCAAGATCAGGTAGCAAGCTTGGTTGGAGTAAATAAAAATACAATGTGTTCCTATGAAAATGATGTCAGACAGCCTTCTTATGAAATTTTGGTCAGATTAGCTACAATTTATAGAGTGAGTACCGACTATCTGTTGGGGTGTGAAAGTAAAAGAACGGTTGACGTATCTGGTCTTACACCAAAAGAAATACAAACAATTACAGAACTGGTTGCAGATATGACGGAGAAAAATAAAAAGCTGGAAGGGTTATAGATGGCTCAAAATGAAAAGGAACAAAATGATTATAGAATTACATATTATAATGCAGTGTCATCAAAAGAAGTTGATTGGTTATGGTATCCGTATATTCCCTATGGAAAGATAACGATATTGCAAGGAGATCCAGGAGAAGGCAAATCGACCATGATGATGCAGCTTGCGGCACTTATTACAACTGGAAAAGCTATGCCAGATGGAAGCGGAGATAAAATACCGGGAAACGTAATTTATCAGGCGGCAGAAGATGGAATTGAAGATACAATCAAGCCACGATTGGAAGCGGCAGGTGCAGATTGTAGTAGAATTGCATTTTTGGAACAGCCGGATGAAGAACCAATATTACTAAATGACACAAGATTGGCACAAGCGATTGAAGGTACACAGGCGAAATTATTGGTTATTGATCCACTTCAAGCCTACTTGAGAATGGATAGTGAAATACAACGTACAAATTCGGTGCGTTCTGTTCTTACAAATCTTGCAAAAGTTGCAGAACGGACTGGATGTGCAGTTGTGCTGATTGGACACATGAATAAAAGCAATCGGACAAAAGGCATATATCGAGGACTTGGAAGTATAGATATAGCTGCAGTAGCAAGGAGTATTTTATTAGTAGGAAGGGATAGAAATATTCCGCATTATCGTGTAATGCTTCAGATAAAAAATAATCTGGCACCAGAAGGAAAGGCATATGTATTTGAACTACATCCGGATTTAGGATTTCGGTGGATAGGGCAGGAGGAATATGAGGTAGAAGATCTTTTGTCTCATAAATCAAAAACAGATAGTAAACTGGACAAAGCAAAGGATTATCTGCAATTACTGCTAAGTGGAACAGATATGGCATGTGCAGATATATTTGATAAAATGCGTGCAAATGGTATTGGTAAACGTACTGTGGAGCAGGCAAAAAAAGATATGGGGATTATATCCTATAAATTGGGAGATAAATGGTATTGGCAGTTAAATGGGAGTGATGCATCAGGTGAGCGGATATGAAAAAGAAATAAAGAAACAGGAAGAACAAAAGAATAAGATTCGTGAAAGATATAAGGGTATTGACCGAAATGAATTGGAATTCATTCCGGCAAAACCAAGAGAAAAGTTGTTTGAGGATACAGCAGAGAAAAGGGTTTGTGCCTATTGCCGTGTTTCTACTGATGATGTTAATCAGACTTCTTCTTATGAGCTGCAGAAGAATCATTATGAAGATATGATTAAAGAACATCAAGGATGGGAGCTGGTAGGAATTTATGCTGATGAAGGAATATCCGGTACATCTTTACAGCATAGAGACGAGTTCAATCGGATGATAGAAGATTGTAAAGCTGGAAAAATAGATCTGATTGTTACCAAAAGTGTTTCCAGATTTGCCAGAAATATAGTGGATTGTATTGCAAAGGTTCGTGAACTTGGAAATATGCGACCAAAAGTGGGTGTGTTTTTTGAAACAGAACATATTTACACATTGGATAATACCAGTGAAATGATGCTGGCAGTATTATCCGCAGCTGCACAGGAAGAGTCTCATACGAAGAGTGAGATTATGAATATTTCCATAGAACAACGTTTTTCCAGGGGCATATTTCTTACACCAAAATTATTGGGATATGATGTGGATGAGGATGGTAATCTGGTAATTAATAAAGAAGAGGCAGAAACAGTGCGTTTATGCTATTATTTGTTTCTTAACGGTTTCCCAACTGCGGAAATTGCAGAAATACTGATGCAATTAAAACGGAAAACGAAACTTGGAAATACCAAATGGTCAAGTGGTACTGTGGGAAGTTTATTGAGAAATGAGAGATATTGTGGAGATGTACTTTCCAGAAAGACATTTACGCCTAATTATCTTGATCATAAATCAAAAAAGAATCGTCATGATCGGAACCAGTACCGACAAACAGATCACCATGAGGCTATTGTTGACAGGGATATTTATAATGCGGCACAGAAGATGTTGACAGTAACAAAGTATGCGAAAAAAGGCTTTCCATTTCCTAATCTCAAGGTAGTAGATGGTGGAGCGTTAAAAGGTTTTGTGTCGGTTAATCGGTCTTGGACAGGATTTACAGTAGAAGATTATAAAAAAGCAAGTCAGAGCGTGTATTCTGATCAGAATAGTATACAAGATATTGAAGAATCAAAAGAAGAAAAGAAAGACGGAGGATTTGATTTATCTGGATACGAGATTGTTCGGGCACAGTTCTTTTCTACAAGGTTGAATCCAGCCATGACAATTTCAGAAGGACGTATTACCTTTAACACTGCCTGTTTGAAGAAATTTGAAGATGTGGAATATGTAGAAATTCTTTTTAATTCAATAGAAAGATGTATCGCTGTAAGACCCTGCGATAAAGATAACATCAATGCCGTAAAATGGGGAACGATACGAAATGGTAAATGGGCAGTCCTGCCTAAAAGCTGCCGGGGATTCTCAGAACCACTATTTGAATTAATGGACTGGAATAATGAGTGTAAATATCGTTTTAGAGGTCAATATTCAAAGGAAGATAACGAACAGATCTTATTGTTTGACCTGGAAGAACCAGAAGTGATTAAACATGAGATAATTCAAGAGGATTTACCTGATACAGATACGACTGAAACGGAAGAGAATACCGTAGATACATCTAAAAATAAAACAAAGAAGATTGTCAGAACACTTTTCCCGAAGCAGTGGCAGAATCATTTTGGCGATAGTTCAGAAGATGTTCTTCTTTTACATAGAGTTAAGTATTATGGAAATTGGGATGTGCTGCGTCCAGCTAAAATAGTAGAAGGTTTGGAACCTATATCAGAAAATTTATTGGATAAGCTGAATGAAGAAGCGCAGAACATGATAGAAAAGATGAGGTGTGCAGTATGAGTGAAATGATGATAAATCAGACTATTGAGAACACAGAAAATATAGATCAGAAAGCACTGGAACTGGCACAAGATTTTAGTTATGATGGTTACCAGGTTGTAAGAAGGGAACTTTTTGCACATTTACGGGAGCCAGCCGTTGTAATCCGAAGAGATAGCGTGACATTTAATACTGCCTGCATTGCCGGTTTAGAGGATGCAGTTTATATACAGATTCTTGTTAACCAGGATAATAAGCGAATGGTAGTGCGGAAATGCGAAGAAAACGACAAAGATGCTTTGAGATGGTGTATTGAAAAACCTGATAAGAGAAAAAGTAGAAAAATGTCAAATAAATTATTTTCAGCAATGATGTATGACATGATGGGGTGGAATACAGACTGCCGATATAAGATTTTGGGGCATAAAATAACACATGAAGATGAAACTATGTATATTTTTGATTTGTTGGAAACAGAGATATTCATGGATACAAAAAGAAAGAAAAAAGCGAATCCGGATTCGTTGGAGAAAAAGGAAGAATTAGTTACTGCAGAAACAGATCAGACACCGGAGCAGAATCAGGAAGAGATAGCAGCAAAAGTGGCGAGAAAGTTGAACAGAATACCATTTTATCCTAAAGATTGGAAGGATTCTTTTGGCTTATCAGTAGAAGAACATAAAAAGGCACTGGAAACTAATTTAACAGACGGCTATATAGAATTTTCAGCAACAAGGTGATAGGAGAAAGTGCGCTCATTTGGAAGGGAGGAGTGCAGATGCCGAAAACCACAGTAAATATCACAGGGGTATCTCTGTGCCAAAAAAAAGGAATAATACGAATATTTCGATCAACGATAAAAGAATTGGGTGATCCGAGGTATATTCGCTTCTTATTTAACCCGGAGAAAAGAACTTTAGCAGTTCAGTCTGTCAGCCGAAAAGAAGCGGAGTGTTTTCGTGTGCCTAAATATAATCCTAAAGACTGGGATTTTAAAATTTGCAGTATTCAAATGCTGAGGATAATCTGGAGAGTTTGTGAGTGGAATGAAAATGACACGTATCGAATAGCAGGAACGCATTATCCAGAATATAATCTGGTGGAATTTAATTTGAATCAGGCTAGGATAGTGCAATTTGGAGAAATAGAGTAGAGATAGAATCGAAGAGTTTGGGACTTCTGAGAAATCAGGGGTTCTTTTTTTGTGCTTATTTTGAGGGTAAGTTGATAATACTGTGCTTTATGAGATATTTTTGAAAAAAAGTTGTTCCTGAGTTGACATAAGGAGGCGATATGTCCTTAGTCGGAACCCGCCCGCCAACAGTAGACGAATGGGATAAATACGAACTTCATCACCGCGCCCGCCTTGCAACCAAGCCGGGACTTACCGGAATGTGGCAGGTAAGTGGACGAAGCAACATCACAGACTTCGAAGAAGTCGTAAAACTTGATAAACAGTACATAAGCGAATGGACAATGGGACTTGATATCAAGATTCTATTTAAGACGGTACAGGTGGTATTCAAAAAAGAAGGATCTATGTAGGGAGTAGAGGGAAGGCAATGAAAAAGAACTTAAAAGATAAAAAAAGTTTAAATATAGCTATATATGCTTGCTTAGAAATATGAAAGAAAAAACACTTGCAGTAATAGCTTGCGATGGCAAGGATACTATGTCTGTCCGTGTACCGGATGGATTTCTGGAATTACATAGAAGTTTTAAGATACACAGCAAGCAATTTGTGTACGAAACACTGACTGGCTGGGGATTGAATCCGGAAAAGACATACTCTTTTAAGGGGAAGTACCTGGAAGAACAGAAAATGGTTGTTTTTGGTTTGAAGAGTGAAGATTTATAGGCAACAGCTTGTTTGAAAATTATTCTTATGTTATTATAAATAATGAATGAAGTAATTTTATAACAAAAATAAAATATATCATTAAATCAATAAAAGATGAGGATTTATCATTTAGTGTTAATAAGGAAGATTCTTGGAATATATGGTTATTGATATGAGGGATTAATTATAAAAATGGATGAAGTATTTGATACATTTGATGCATGTAAAAAAAGATGGGGAATTGAACAGGATCAAGATGTTAATTTTCAACGTTATCCAGAATGGCTAAAAGCAATGCCAGAGGAATTAGCTGTAATGGTTAATTCATTAATGGAAGGATTTGATTATTATAGCCATATGACTATTAATAAAAAGCTAAAAGCATTACATGAAGAATTACAAAAATTACATAGTATAGAATTTGATAATACTATATACTGTATGCTTCCTAATCAAGAGGGGAGAATTAATAGTGGATATGAATATTTAATAGAATATAAATTGATTAATCAAATTAGTAAACATGTAGTGATTCCAAATTTGAAAGAAATATCGGAACAAGATTTAAGTAATATTAAAAATATTGTTTTTATAGATGATTTTTGTGGTACAGGAAAAACATTTAAGGATTATATTGAAAGTGTAGGAAAAATAGTTCAGGGAAAGCACATTTATTATTTGGTTATTCATATTATGGATAAAGCCATAAGCTGCATTGAAAAATATGGATTGGATAGAAATTTAGATATACATGTACTTTATCAAATGCGTACTCCGAAGGCATTTGAACGAGAGTTTCAATTGGCAAAAAAACGAGCAGAATTTAGACGATTGTCGATAGAATATGGACTTCCCCAAAAAAATGTGTTGGGATTTAATAATACAGAAGCTTTAGTGGCATTTTATAATAATACTCCCAATAATACATTGGAAATCTTTTGGAGAAATACAGAGAATAATAATGCATTATTTCCTAGAGTTGATGATGAAAGACCTAGTTGGAAGAAAATGAATAAAGATAAGAAAAGTCGTAATGAGAGTAATTATTTAAAAGGGAGTAATAGATAATGGAAGAATATGTTAGATTATTGGTTTTGGCATATTTTAGAAATCATCTGGGCAAATATTCATTAAGTGAATTAAGGGAAATGATAGGGATATCCTTTGTGCAATTAGATTATATTCTTGAGCAAATGATTTCTGATGGTGAGTTGTTTTTTGAAGATGCAAAGTTAAGGATATCATTTAAGGGTAGACTATTTTTAATGAATTCTTCGATGGAAGGCTATAAAGAAGTTCCTGATGGAGAAGTGGGCAAATGTTTATTAGATGAACCTTGGCCTATAGATAAACCGTTTTATGTGAAAAAATTCTCTGAGAAAAAGTGGAGAGATTCATAAACGATTACCAGTTTTCTAAAACGTACTTGTTAGAAAGCGAAAGAACAGTGGTCTTTCAGAGTGATAAGGTTTCTTTATATGCCAGATTAAGCAGCTAAGCGTGCTTAATCTGGATATGTTGGCATAGCAACAATATCCAGAAACTAGTAGTGAAGAGATTCACTACCAGTTTCCGGCTTGATACAAATACAGAATTTGGTAGCAAGTACGTTTTAGAAAGTTGGTAATTAATTATGAATAAAATAAAGTATTTGAATGATTTAAAAAATTTATTAATAGAAAACGGCGAAAAGGAGAAAGATATACAAGCTGCGATTAAGTATGCAGAAAATTTGATTAATTTGAATTTACCTGTTATTTTTGATAAATATCATTTTGCTGCTTTAGTAGGTATGGAGAATGTGGAACTGGCTAATATAATGGTACACCTTGAAGAAAAATATTATAGAAAAGCAGAAATAGAAAAAAAGAATGGAGGAATGAGAGAAATACTTATTCCTGCAATGAAATTGCGAATAGTTCAACGTTGGATATTAAAAAATATATTGTATAATATTAGGGTATCTGATTATGCTATGGGGTTTAGAAAAAAATATTCGATAGCTACAAATGCAAAGATTCACACGGGAAAAAAGTGTGTTGTAAATATGGATTTAAAAGATTTCTTTCCTTCCATTACTCAAAAGCAAGTGTTTCAAATTTTTTATTATTATGGCTATACTATTGATGTTTCATATCTTCTTTCTAGGTTGTGTACACATGAAGGGAGAGTTCCCCAAGGTGCGCCAACGAGTCCTTATTTATCTAATATTATTTGTCTGAAACTTGATAAAAGGTTATCAAAATTAGCTGAAAAATGCGAAGCAGATTATACGCGCTATGCAGATGATATTACTTTTTCTGGTGGGGCGGGATTAAAAAGTATAATTTTGCGAGTAAAAGAAATTATTGAAGATGAGGGTTTTGTAGTAAATGAGAAAAAAACAAGGATACAATTTGATTACCAAGGTCAAGAAGTAACAGGAATTAATGTTTCTGGTGAGAAAATTACAGTTAATAAACGATACAAAAAGAAGATATTTCAAGAGATTTATTATTGCAAAAAATATGGTCCGTCGAATCATCTTAAACATGTAGGTTGTGATAAAAGGTTTTATAAAGAGCATATGTATGGAAAAGCGTATTTCGTTCATATGATAGAGCCAGATATCGGAAAAGAAATTTTAAGGCAATTGGATGAAATTAGGTGGGAAGAGTAGTATGAGGATTGAAGAATTAAAACAGTTATATGAGATGGCAAAACAGCTTGGAAGTGGAAAAGATCCTTCAACAAATTTAGCATTTTCGGAGGATACGATTCTTAATAGTCAGATAATAAGAAAATATAATAACAAAGTAGCTGAAATCCTTTGCGAGATTATTAGGACATCAGAACAAGCAAAGCAAGGCCAAAATATTGATTTGAAAAATCGCAAATTACAATTTCATCTGAATGATGAAGCAAAAAAATCATTTAAATTTTCAAAAACACCAATTTCTATAAGTGCTTTAGTGTATTCTCTTAATGGAATTTCTGAATCATATATGAAAAAATTACGTGCAACAGATATTACAAACTGGTTGTTGAGTCAGGGGTATTTGGAACAGCGAGAAATGGAAAATGGAAACAAATATAAGGTAGCAACATCGCGTGGAAATGAACTTGGTATTGTAAATGAACAACATCAAAATAGTTATGGAAATATATATTCCGTTAATTTATATGATGAGAATGCACAGAAATTTGTGGTAGACAATCTTGATAACATTTTGCGAAAAGAGTGACACTATTTAAAAAAATTAAGAGTGTACAAGGATGACTTTACATGTACAAGTGCTAAAGATATGTACTATGAAGTGTTGGCTGATCGTGTACATTATTTTAAAGAAGATGAGAAAGGAGTGGAAATTATGTGCAAGGCCATGGAAGATATGAGAAATGAAGCAGCAAGAGAAGCTGAAAAAATGAAAGCGATTCGGATGACTCGTTTAATGATAGAAGATGGTAAACTTAGTTATGAAGATATTGCAATGTACATAGAGCTTACTCTGGAAGAAGTGGAAAAAATAGCTTTGGAAAAGAAAAGTGCATAATAAATGACGCAAAACGAATGTTCTGTTTTTGGAACGATAAGTAGAAAAGGGTTTCTGATTATTTATAAAAATCAGAGGCTCTTTTTTTATGCCTAAAAGTTGTTTCTGAGTTGACATAAGGAGGCGATATGTCCTTAGTCGGAACCCGCCCGCCTCGCAACCAAGCCGGGACTTACCGGAATGTGGCAGGTAAGCGGACGAAGCAACATCACAGACTTCGAAGAAGTCGTAAAACTCGATAAACAGTACATAAGCGAATTCAGAGGTAAAATATAGTTATGCAGAATTAATACACAGCATTTATCATATGACAAGGAATGAGAAGAAGTATTCAAAAGAATTAGTAGAATGTGTTTTGTATGTTAGTAGAAAAACTTGGATATGCAGGTATAGAGTGTACATATAATGAAGATAATAAAGTTATTTCTCTTTCTCATGTAGATGAAAATGGAAATCCAAATTATGAAACATATGAAAATGTAAAGGGCAAAAGAATTACATTAGAATCTGCTTATGCGATTATCAGAAAGAATATAATAAGAAAAATAAGATAGTAAAACAAACATATTATAATTTGGATAATAAACGTATATCATCGGAGGTAGATTATTGTAGCCAGAAAAACAAATACAATAAAGATGGTGAGTCGGTGTTTCAGACATATTTAGCCACAAAAGATAAACCAGTGAACTGTACTTCAGGATTTTCTACAATAAAATACAAAAAAGATAAAGATGAGAACACGATATAGAAATATTATGATACGAAGGGGAAAGAAGTGTAATAATGGTTTTGCGAAAAAAGAACATAGATTAATAATTTTTTATAGTATTATGAGAGCATTTGCGCGTTAATAATCCTCAAAATCAAAATAGTGTGTTATAATATTGTTAAATTAGTTGAAAGAGGACGATATTTATGGAGGTCATATTATGTTAATTCAGGGAACATCTATTTCTGTGACATATAAAAAAATAGATGGAATAAAAAGAGCATATTACAATAATGAAAGTATACTTAAAGAATATTTTAATGAAGCTACCGTTTTACCAATTCCAGATGATGCACCAGTTGAAATTCCTAGGATTATTATAAAGACTTTACATGAGCATGCACAATTGAATATTTCTCCAGTAGCAACAACATTTGAAGTACATTATGATGCTGGGTTTGAGAATGATTGGAATTCATGTGCTCGTTATATAGAAGAAAGAATGTCAAAAGTGTTTGAATTTCTAAATATTTTGACAAGTAATGCTTATGAATATATTGGAGTAGTTACAAATGTTATTTATGATGAGATTGAAAGAGATGGTGCAAGGATTATAGCAGACAGATTACTTAATTCACAAAATATTAGGGGGATTTATGATGTGAATATCAGATATACATTTGTGGAAAATGAAAATATGTTTGTAAATATAATGCTTCAGAATGCAAGAATGTTCAGAGAAGGAGCAACTGTAGATGAAGCAGGAGCTTTGAATATATCAAATCAAATAGCAGAATCTATAGGAGCTGTTATTGATATAAATGACAGATATGGATTTAATAATGATCCTGAGTATAGGTCGGATAGCAGTGAGCTTCAGGCTCTCCTGCGTAGTATGAGTAACATTATTAATAATAAACTACACACTTTGATACAGAGAGGGGAGTATTGATTATGGAACAACGTACGTGGTGGAAAAATTTGACGGGAACAGTGTGTGTATTAGGCCTAGCATTTTCATCAATGAATTGTAATAGTACCACAATTATTCCTTCACTTAATGAAGCATCAATAGCAAATTATCGCATTTTAGGCGAGCAAACAGATAATTCCTCGGCAAATTTAGCAGATGAAACAAATAATATTTATATTAAGACTCAAAGAAATAACTTAGAAGCAGAAGCCAAAAGTTTATTTGGGGATATGAGAGATGCAACTGCAGAGGAATCGGCAAGTGTAGAGAACTATGTGAAAAGTATATCTAAAGATATGGGAGTGAATTTTTTTGACCTATGTTAAGAGAGTTTATTGATTTTGTCGAGAGCATATTACCAGCTGTTTCACCAGATACAAAGAATGCAGCTAAAGAAGCTATTGCACAATTTGAAGGAAAAGGTGAAAAACTAAAATATATGACATTGAGACCATTGAAGGAATTATCACAAGGTGATATTCTTTCAAAGATTCCGTTTAGCTATTTCGGAGACGATGGGGAACAAAAATATTTTGTAACAGAGGCATTGGTGTTATCAACTTCTTGTCATATTGACCGAAAAAATAGTGTTGTTTTAGTTCCGGTTTTTCCATTAGAAAAGTTTGAAGGAAACATACAAGAATTAAAGAAAAATAAGATTTTTGATTATATGTATATTCCAGATGGGATAATGTCAGATAAATATATAGACTTTGAATATATGAATACATATAGTAAGAAACTTATTATGCTCGGATTTGAAAAAGATAAAGTATGTAGAATTGGCTCTTTAAATCAATTGGGATATTATTTTTTTATAGTTAAGTTAACAGTATATCTAATGAGAAAAGAAGATCGTGACACATTGATTGAAAGAAATAAAGAAATGAATGTAGAATAGATTTGACATTTTCATTAAATTTTTAAAAAGTGAAAATGTATAGGATTTCTTTTGCAATAATAGCATCTATAATGCGTTGGGGCAATCTATAATGGTATCGTAATTTAAGACACTTCAAGAGACATTTCTTAATGAATCTGATATACTGTAAACACTACAGAAAGAAGGATTATTATTATGTCTCGAACAAGAAGAAATTTCTCCGCCAAATTCAAATCAGAATTAGTGATTGAACTGCTCAAAGGAGAAAAAGACTTAAATACAATCGCAACCGAAAACAATATTCAGCCGAATCTTCTCCGTAACTGGAAGAAGGAGTTCCTCGATAAAGCATCCGTGGTTTTTGATGACACACGAGAGGATAATCTGAAAGAAAAACTCGCTTTAGAGCGTAAGGAAAAAGCTGAATATGCGAAAAAGTTGGCCAGTTCACCATGCAGGTGGATTGGTTGAAAAAAAATCTGAAGAAACACTTGGACCTGACTACGAGAGTAAATTTAGTCCAAAACCTTTTGAAGACTAAAGAACTTCCAGTTAAAACAGGAGCTGCGCTTCTTGATATCAATCGTACCAGTGTGTATTACAATGGCACACCCATATCTCAGGAGGAGTTAGATAAATCGATCATAGATCGATTACACACGGATAACCCGGCCTGGGGAGCACGACAACTGTCTGCTCAACTGAAGAAGCGTGGGTATCAGGTTGGCCGCCGGAAAACGCGCCGTTATATGAATGAAATGGGGATTGATCCAATTTATCCAAAAATGAATCTTTCTAAACGTATGCAACAGGCTAAAGTCTGCCCGTATCTGCTACGTAACGCCGTTATCGACCGTCCAAATCAGGCATGGTCAATCGACATTACATACATCCCCATTAAGCGTGGATTCATGTATCTGACCGCTGTGATTGACTGGTACAGCCGCTGTATCGTTGGCTGGGAAGTCGATGATACTCTGGATACCAGAATGGTCATAACTGCGTTAAAAAAGGCGTTTATGGTGGCAAAACCTATTATCCTGAATTCGGATCAGGGCTGTCAGTTTGAAATAGTATAGAAAAAATAATATGAGCAGCGGTGAAAAATTACCGCTGTGTTTTTATAAGTAAAAGCAGGAATAAAATAGAAATAAAAATAAAAAATGGTGACAAACTGAACGAAAAATGCTAAAATTAGATATAAATATTTGAAGATAACATTAGTTGTTAAAAACATCTTTTGTTGAGATTGGTAAAAAATGAGAAAGAATTGTAAACATATATTTTTATGGTATTGCATATCATATAGCCAATACAATTTATTAACAACACAAAAATGCAATTTATCAATGAAATTTGTTGAAAAACATACAAATACAATTGGTAAATTGCAAAATAGGTGTTACTATAATTTTAAATATGCGTAATTGCAAAAAGGAGGAAAAGAAAAAGATATGCTACTTGAATTTTCTTGTGCAAACCATAAATCTATTCGGGAAGAGATAGTGTTTTCTGCTTTAGCTGGCAGTGATACAACTTATGAAGAGAAGACACAGCAATTTGAAGGACACAGAATTCTTAAATCAGCAGTAATTTATGGAGCGAATGGCTCTGGGAAGAGTAACTTTATTGATGCTGTTAACTTTGTCAAAATGTTAGTTATAAATAGTATTAATTATCAGCCTGGTCAGGGAATGCGACAGTTACCTCATAAATTAGAGGGGTTTGAAAAGGAAAGTGTGTATCGAATTCAGTTTGTGACTAAAAATGCAAGATATGTATTTGGATTTTCTTTAAAGAATATGTTGGTCACAGAAGAATATTTGTATTTTTTCCCAAATGGGCGACAAGCAAAAATATTTGAAAGAGACGACAAGGATTTCACAACAGGTAGCAAGTTTAGAGGTAAGTTGTCTACTTGTAAAGATGTATTGAAGCCTAATAGATTATTACTTTCGTGTGCGGCTAATTTCAGTTCTGTAAAGGAAATAGAAGATGCATATAAATTTTTCAGTGATGAACTGGTTATATATAGTTCGAATAATCAGGATAATTGGATGCAGTATTCATTATATCAGATAAACACGAATGAAGAGGTGAAACAGTCTGTTATAAGGTTTATGCAGAATTTGGGAATTGGTCTGAGAGATATAGAAGTGACAATTGATCAAAAAAAAGTAGAAGCGGACGAGCTACCTCCATTTTTAGATTCAAAATTTAAGAATATAATTTTGCAAGGAAATGTTGATTCAATTACTGTTAAGGTAATATATGATGGATTTGAAATTGATTTGATGCAGGAAGAGTCTACTGGTGTTAAAAAACTATTTAGTTTATTCTGTCCATTGTTAGATATTATAATGAATGGGAAAGTACTTTTGTGCGACGAATTAGAAGCTGGCTTACATGAGTCATTAGTTTTTGAATTGGTTCGGTTGTTTATGGAATGGGAGAGTGATAATTTTCCACAGATATTCTTTACAACACATGAAACTGGGCTTTTGAATATGGATTTATTCCGAAGAGATCAGATTTGGTTTACGGAAATGCGACTGGAAGACCGTTCTACGGAACTATATTCTTTGGCTGAGATTAAAAATATTAGAAAAGATGAAAATTTTGGTAAAGGATATATCTCTGGAAAATATGGTGGAATTCCTATGCTGAATGTTGATTTTGCAAATATTGTTTCAAAAATGTAGAGAGGTGGATGCAGAACAGTTTCAGTTGCTGAATCATCGTTCACCTTATACCAGCAAAATCGCAGATGCGCTCGGTATAGTCAAGAGTACAGTATACAAGTACCTTGTTGCTATGAATGACAGAGGAATGTTAAGCTACCGCAATGGGGAGATTGTTACTGAGAGAACGAATAAAATATCTCTACTTACGAAGCCAGCGGCAGTGCTTGGGTCGGTATCCTGTGGTATGCCGCAGCTGGAGGAAGAGTACATTGAGGAATATGTTTCTCTTCCTGTTTCATTATTTGGAGAAGGTGAGTTCTTTATCTTGCGGGCCAGTGGAGATTTATGATCGGAGCAGGTATCAACAGTGGAGATATGATTGTGATCCGGAAGCAATAGAGAAGAAAATGGGAAAGCAGAGGTAAATCCCTGCTTTATTGCCTGTAAGTGGTTAGATTAACATGAATATATTAAAAAGTTTCTCGTAAGATAGAAAATGCATCAATGATTCCTTGCTTATCGTGATGTTCGTTTCCGTTCCTATGAAAAGCTGAGGAGCGAAGGAAAGAGCGTCAGCATTGAGAACTATCAGCGGGTGTATATTGGAAGAATCCAGTTGGGGGAAACTCCGGTGGATATAAAAATGCACCTGCAGAAACAACGACCGAAGAACTTCAAAGGTCATTCCATCGGATAAATAAAACATAAAAAATTATTCTGTAAAGTGAAGATATGTGATATAATACCTAAGCTGCCGAACCTCCAGCAGAAAGGAGGTGAATTCCTATGGGAGAAGTATTTACCGCATTTCTTATCTCTGTCATAGCAGGTGTAGTTAGCTACTACATATGCAAATGGCTGGATAGGGATAAATAGGCAGCTACAGCCTAAACGGAGTAGTTCACCGTGACGAACAAGAAAACCCTCAGAGCTGCAACTCTGAGGGTTTTCGTTTTACCTATGGGAACTTACCGCATTCCTTAGCTATGCTCATTATATGCCAGAACAGAAAAAAAATCAACTAAGAAAAAGAAAGATATTATTTTTGATGTCATACAGAGAAAAAATGGAGAAGAAAATACCACAAGATAAAAAAACAGTATTGTGAGCCGTTTTCATGTTCCACCCCGATTGGCCCCAATTTACTTTTTGATATTTTTTTTAGAACTATTTGGATTAGTAGTTGAAAGATATCCTAACCAAAAATTATTTTTTTTATCCCATTCACCAACATAATAGGAAGGGATTTTTTTGTGACATTGTTGAAGTTTTTGTGAAATATAATAGTTTTTTGTACGACCATTTTTACCAAGATAGATTTCTGGTTTTCCATCAGGAATAAGTAGAAGCTGAGAAGCATCTTTTTTGATTTTTATACCAGCTTCCTTTTTGGGAAAAAATGATAATAAGTGGGAACTAATAGCTAATGTATTATCTGGAAGAACACTGGCTACTAAAAAAATTTCTTTTTTTGAGATTGGGAGTACATCTTCAAAATCTTCAAAAATATTATCAGCGGAGGTTGTATGTGTTTCTATATCATCTTTTTTTGAAATTTCAAGATAATAGAATCCTCTTTTGGGATTTTTTAATAAAGGATTTTCTTTTTTTAAATTAGTCATAGCAGTGCTGAATATACTATGGCTTTTTTCAAAATTAACATTATTTTTAGTCAAAAATGTTTTGATTTCTTTTGTGCTTCGCATTTGACCATCACTTAAATATGAAATGGTTAATTCTTTGATTGATTTAGAAAGATTATTTGACATAACTTTTATTCCTTTCTGTATACTATAATGTCGGATATTTGTACACCATAAATAGATGCTAGAACGCATAGGTTATGAAGCTTGGGAACATTATATCCTGAGCGATAATTAGTGATAGTAGTTGGAGATAATCCAGATAATTTTGACAAGTGTGCAACAGAATGATTGTGTAATTTCATTAATTTTTTTATGTTTTGTCCAGTGGCAATAGAGTCAATTATTACCTCATTTGTTATCATAAAATCCCTCCTGAATAAAAATATATTTTAATAGTATAAGGGATGTGCGTAATTGTCAACACAAGATTGCCTGAGTGTTTTAAGCCTAAGAAGAAAACTATGAAGTTTGAGGAAAATTTCGTTGAACCTAAAAATAGTTTTAAGTAATTTACAGATGATGTTGGCATTTTTTAATGTTGGTTCATTGATGATAGCAGTAGCACTTTTAGTTTCACGGTTAAGAAGTAAAAACTAATAATACAATTTAGTTGCTTTAAATTCAAGTACTTTGACAATCGTCAAAAGTTGAGTCAAACGAGTGATAAAATGGAAATAAAAATAAAAAATGGTTGGATGAAAAGCGACAGAGTGATAAGATAGATATAAAAATACAGCTTTATTAGTATATACATAATTAGTATGGTAATATTATTATAAAGGTATTCTATAGGGCGTGTAACGGATAATATTGATTCAATTTATAAGAAGATGGCATCGCCAATTCAGGCATTAGATACGCTAAGACATGAATTAAATCATCAATAAGAGGGAAAGACATGCGATTACGATTAACAACGCAGTAGCGATTGATGAAGATGGTAAGCATTTGTTTTAGGTGCAAGACGATTGGATTCATATGAAAAATAGGAGTTGTAAAATGGCAGGAAGACCAAAAAAGAAACCAGAATATAATCCAGAACTTCAATTTAACAATTTTCTTCAAGAATTAAGAGATGCCTATGAAGAAGCAGCTTCCTTAAGATCACTGGCAGATGAGTTAAATATTAGTCTGCTTAAACTCCGTAAGCTACTTATTACTGCAGATGTATTCACATCAGATATATGTACAGAAATTAATGATCTGCACCAGTCAGGAAAAAAGATTCCAGAGATTATGAAACTCACGGGTCTTTCCAGAGCTTCGGTTCATTCCTATTTGCCCTACACTAAGGGTCTTTATAATGCAGCAGCTTAATAGAGAATTCTGAAGCTAAGAAAGAGAAACTTACAATAAATGCTGCTAAGAAGATTGACTGCTCAATTCGTAAGAAGGATATATGATATGAGAAAAATTACACTATTAAAAACAAAAATAAGAGAACTGTTAAAATTTGGACGATTTGCTCTTTACCCTCCAATAACATTGCTTGTGTGCACAATCATTTCAGGACTTTTTGTTACGTTACTTGGAATTGCAATGATAGTTTTTTCACAGAAATCAAATTGGTATAATATAGTATTTGCATTGGCAACCGGTGCAATCGCATCTTTTTTCGTCTCATTTATCGTGGAACAAACAAGTAATTACAAGCATAATAAGCTGGCATGGCATGAGTTTGGTGAATATTATTTAACGCTAATAAATTATGAAAATACGAAACAAGTCATGATGTAGCAGACTCCTTTTCAACAAGTAGAAAGAAAAGTCAACAGCCTTGACATAAAAGGAGTCAGACTTCGATAAAATAAGTTCTGTACATAAATATTGTGAGAAGGGAGGTCGCGAGGTATTACTGCGCATTGCATATGTGTGCAAACGAAACTCGCAGAATAGTTTATGAAAATATCGGATTATCCCAAATTTGAAAGTGCTCTTTCTCAAGGGAGACCTATTATATTCCTTTGTGGTGCAGGTTTGTCTGTTTCACTTGGTGATCATGCAAAAGGGTGGATTGGTTGGCTTAAGGAAGGTAAAGCTTATCTTTCTGATGTCGAAGCGGAGGAATCGGATAGAAGATTCGGTTCTTATAGTGCATCCGAACTGATTGACGCAGCAAGCTTTTTGATAGAAGCATTGAGAAAAAATGGAAACTATACGGCTTATATGGACTCTACGATTGGCAGCCTCAGAGTACAGAATAAAAAGTTGGCGAATGCCCTTGCTTTATTTGTGCGCTGCGGGGATTATTTTGCGACAACGAACTATGATAAGCTTCTGGAGGAAGTTACCGGTCTGGGTTATTATACATATAATATGCCGGGAAAAATAGTTCAGATGTTGAGCGGGCAGGCAGAGATGAGTGTAATTCACCTTCATGGTATTTATGATGCTGCCACAAATACGGACGATATAGTTGCTGATCAAAAACAGTACGAAGATGTCATAGCGAATCAGGGCGCACAGTTTATCCAGAACCTTATCAGTACGTGCACATTGGTTATACTTGGCTGTGGAGCAACCGTGGATGATCCAAATCTGAAGGGGTTTATGTCATTTGCTTCGAAGCAGCTTCACTTAAATATTCCATATTTTTATCTGCATAAAGCAGGAGATGATTTGTCAGATTTAGGACCTAATGTGATACCGGTTTGCTATGGAATGGAATACAGTGATTTATCTAATGCCGTTGAAGACATGGCAAATTATCGGATTCGCACACGGTATAGAGATTCAGGAATTATTAGAGTAAACCCATATGTAAAAACCAGAAAGTCATTTACAGCATCATATCGTCTGCATTATTTAAATGAGTTCTGCAAATTTGTAGGAAGAGAAAAAGAACTGGTTGAGTTAAATAAGTTTTGTTCAGCAGATAAAGAATTGCTGTGGTGGTCGCTAGTAGGAAAGGGAGGCATTGGGAAGAGCCGGTTAGTATATCAATGGCTCAAGCAGCTTTCCAATAATTGGTTTGGCTTTTTTGCCAAGACGGATGTTGACGTTGAAAGATACAGAGAATTTAAACCATTTTCTGATACGGTCATTGTAATTGATTATGTGTTAGGCAATGAGGATAAGTGTGCTACTATTGTGACTACGTTGTTCGAGCGCTTTGAATACAGTAGATTTAAACTCCGTCTCCTTTTTGTTGACAGAAGATATCAGAATAATGAAAACAACTGGTATGACCGAATTGTTGGAAAAATGGATATGCAAACGAGGCTTTGGTTTCAGGAGTGTTCGTATAACAATAAAACTACCCTTTCGCCTTTGGTCATTTCTGAACTTTCAGAAGAGGAAGAATTAGAATTTATAAAAGTGTATCTTGAGGCATATTTAAATAATGTGGCAGATGATGACACAAAAGTAAAATACTCCTCTGTACTGCCGGATACTGCGGATCAAATATATAGCAATTTTAAGACTGCGTTGAAAGAAGAGTGTGATAGACCACTGTTTGTAGCTGTATACACTGAACTGTGGATTTATAAGGATGGATGCATCAGTGTCACCAGCCTTGATGAGATGTTGGCGGCTTTCTTAAAGAGAGAAGAGGACAGGTGGCTGTTGTGCCTCGATAATCATTCAAACTTGCTGAAGGATTATGTTAAATTGCTTGCATTAGCTTCAGCATCGGTTTTAGTATGCCTGGATGATGACCAAGGAATTTATCAACAGGCGGCACACAATCTTCAGCAGTATATCAATGCAAGTCAACGTCCCGGAAAGAAGCAGACGGATTTTTCAGATTTGTTTGTTTATCAGGAATATGCGCATGATTATGAAATGGATGAGGTTTCTACACTGGAGGAGATTCAGGAAGAAATACTAAGACGTGCTAATGATCCAAAATATTTAAGACTTGATGAAAAAGGATGCTCAAAGCTTCTTACTATAATCGACCCAGAGTACCCTGACATTATAAAAGAATTTCTTGTGGATTATTATATTCCGAAGTATGAGTGGATTGGATTTTCTCAAGCCGCAAGATTGGGAACAGTCACACAGTTTGATATGTTCTTGCTGCACGCAATAGAAGATTTTCCAGACAAAAAATCATATATGGAAATGGAGTTCGCTCCGTTAGAGGATGAGCGTGACAGATTCGGACAATGGATTTTTGTTATTCTTGCAGCAAAGAACTTGAATAATTTTGAGCAAATTGCAGACAACCTGTGTGTATCTCAAGCGCCAGAGATTATTTGTGCCTATGAAATGGAGGTCTGGAAGGATATAGGCATCGTATTGACCGACAGAGGTGAACTGGATCGATTGTATACACTCGGATTGAGAAGTGCTGATTATATTACAGATAGACTGGACAATGATGTGGTATGTGAATGTATAGAAGAGGTGTGGGATGCATTTTTTATCGGTGTTCATAATGCAGAATTAACACAACAGACTGCCAATTTAATGGATAAGTATAATCAAATTGCTGATAAAATTGCAGAAAATGGTTATATTGCAACTTGGTGTACAGAAAATTATGCTAGGTTAATGCTGCTTTGGCTGCGTAGAAATGATTATCGTTCCGCAGCTAATTGTTGGAAACAGATGATGAAGTTTCAGCAGAGGTTTGCTGATGATGAAGATATTCTGAAAGCTATAGCAGGGGCAGCGGATGCCTTGTATGATATTTATAGAGAGAATCAAGTTCCGGGAAGAAGACGCAAATTACTGAAAGATATGGAGCGAATTTTTGACGAAACACATAATGCTGATGTGGCGAATGCACTTGCAATTCTTGAGGCAAATGAACACACTATTTATGATCCTCCTGCCGTATTTGATTCTAACAAATCAGAGATTCTTCTTTCGACGGAAAACAAACTGAAAGAGATTTACGAAGCTTTTCCGAACGAGGGGAAAGTTGTGCTTGGTTATTCGTATCTGGTTTCGTGGAATTATGTTACTTGGCTTGATTTTCCGAGACCGATCGATGAAGAATTAATCCCTTTGTTCAAAAAGTGGATAAGAAAGTTCCCGGAAAATAAACTTGAATTGATGGAGTATTACTCTTTCATATTGTTTGAGAAATGGCTTTATATGGACAGCCTTGATAATATAAGCGAGGCAAACAAAATATATTATGAAATAAAAGCAATTGCCGATGAATTGTCAAAAGATTATGCGGATAATCAGGTGACTCAAATGTTGTCCATGGGGATTGTGAGAAAATTGTAGTTTGAAGATCACAATGCCTGTGGAAATAAAGAAGATATAAAATTTATAAAAAAGTATAGAAATGGCAATGACAGGGGACCATAAAGTTCCGTAAACTTTATTAAAAAAGTGCAAATGGATGGAAGATTTTACAGCTTGTATATATATGACGTAAGTGGTAGATAGTTAATGTATAATTAGAGAAGAATTATCCACTTGATTCACCCTTCAGATGTCTTTTTGGTGAAATAAAAATACATTTTGTATGTATTTTTTTGTTTCGCTGTGATATATTATATATAGAGAAGGAGGAATATTAAAATGGCGGACATATATTTAATTAAGTATTCTGTTAAAGGTATAAAAGCAATCGATCAATTGGTTTCTTTATCTTTCTATAAGAAGATAATTCCTAAGAATGCAGATACACAGGCATATAATATAAAAGGAATTTATGGAATGAATGGATCAGGTAAATCAGGAATTATAACATCTGTTGAAATATTGAAAAATTTACTTATTGATTCAGATTATTTAAATAACCCCATTGTTCAGAAAAATTTAGATGCAATTATTAATAAAAAAACATCAGAGTTATTTATAGAAGCCGACTATATAACTAAGATAGGGGAAGAAGTAACCGGGTTTTATCGGTATAATGTAACCTTATTAAAAGGAGTAACAGGAAGATATGTAATTTCTCATGAAGCTTTATTTACTAAGAAGGCCACTTCAAGAAGTGATGCTATGCATACAATATTTGAAGTAGATAACGGAGAAATAATAATGCTTATAGAAGAAGATGGTCGAAAAAAATTTCATGTAGATTTTATTAATAAGACTAAAAATCTTTTATTAACATCATCTGCTTGTTCTTTGTTTTATGAAAAATTTTTGCCTTCTGCAATAGTTGGATATAATAACGAGTATTCTTTTGTTTGTGTAACTCTGATTGACCTTCTTGTTTTTGGAATGAAGTTACATGTATATTTGGATCAATCCGATAATCATAGGGAGTATGTTGCTAAAAATGCATTACAATGTTCTGAAGGAGCAGGAAGAAATAAAAATGAAATTAATTATATAATAAGTAATCTTTTGAGAGTGGATAACGATTGGCTGGACGTGATTTCAATCACACATAATTGTATACCAAAGGAATGTTATAAAGCTTTTGAAAAAATGGTTAATAAGTTATATGAATTTCTAAAAATTTTTAAATCAGATTTACAGGGAATAGAAATTGATAAAAAAGAGAATCGTGACAAATGGGTTTGTGATTTAGTGATGGTTTATGATTCGTATAAAATTCATGCCGAATATGAGAGTACTGGTATTAAAAAGCTTATTCAGCTATTTGCTTATTTAAATGAAATGGTTGAAGGTGGAATCGTATTCATTGATGAATTCGATTCGAATATTCATGATGTATATTTATGTGCATTGTTGGAATATTTAATGGAATATGGAAAGGGTCAGCTTTGTTTTACTACACATAATGTCGGTCCTATGGATGTTTTAAAACATCATAAAAAATCAATTGACTTTTTATCTGAAGATCATGAGATTTATTCATGGACAACAAGTGGAAATTATTCGCCATCTAAATTATATCGCAATGGGATGATCGAAGGTTCCCCATTTAATATAGATTCGATTGATTTTATTGGCATATTTGGTTCGGGAGAGGAGGACGAATAGTGGGAGTTCAGTTAATATTCGTTGTTGAAGCAAATAAGTCATGTAAGTCAGATTGGATATATATTAAGAGTACGATAGATTATTTTTATGAATATAATCGGACAGGATTGAAGCTTAGCCCGGTGTATATGAATGGAAAGGGAAATTATAAGCAAAAAGAGAAGGAAGTAAAAAGCTTGATTTCTCAGTATAGTAAGGCATCCAAGGGTAATAAATCTAAGGTTATATACTGTTTTGATTGTGATGAATACGACAATAAAATCGAAGATTTAACTTTTTTAAAAACAGTTAAGAAGTACTGCGATGATAGAGGATATGATTTTATATGGTTTTGTAAAGATGTGGAACAGGTATATATAGGAAAGAGGGTAGATAATAGTAAAAAAAAGAATGAGTCAACGAAATTTAAGAAAAATAATTTGATTACGAAAGTGGATGTACATAGGCTTTCTGGAAGAGATTACAGGATAAAGACAAGTAATATTATGACAGTTTTAGATAGTTATCAGGAATTAAAAAGAAAATAATTTTTGTTATTATTTAAGTCTATAGGGCTAATGTACATAAATTTATTATTTGTAGGAATTTTGAAAAAGAATTGTTGGGATATATGAAAAGAAAAAATTAATACTCTGATTCTTGATTATACACAGAGCTAACCATAGAGGAATAGAGAAAATAGAAACCGCAGGAATTTTCACCTGCGGTTTTTCCTACTGATTTATTGATCTGTCACTTGCAGCACGCAGGCACAATAGCCGGGTTCGGGCTGATAGCAGTGGATGATAAGATTCTTGTCTATCTCGGGACTGTAATCATGGAGTGTGTGCTTTGTACCGTTTAACGCTACATCTGCATACGATACAAGCCACTTTTTATCACCATTAGGAAACACCTTGTAAAAAGAGCGGTTAAGCATTTCTTCTACGGGAACCCCTTCCACAGTTGCCATTTCCGCATTGCAGTAGCGAAAAATGAAATCCACACCACAACCGTCCGACATGGTATAAACGCCATCGTTGCTGATATTTACAATGTGGCTGCGGCATACGACAATTCCCTTGCTGATACTCAAAAAATTCTTCTCCGGCAAAGTAGATAGAACACTATGTACCGGTACGAATAGTGCAAATTCTGCACCGTCTGTGCGTTGGATGACAGTTTTGCGGTCTTTGCGGTAAATGTATAGGATGTTTTACGCACAAAATATTGATTTTTAAACACGAGCGATATATGATAAGTATGTCAATCGGATTGATACTTGTGAAAGGGAACTTGCCACAGGCATCCAGTAGCCCACCTGGCATATGCCTCTTCTTCTGGCGTTTATGGAACGAACTGAAAAGTTCCATATGCGGTGGAAGACCAGGTGGACAAACCAGTCAGTCTGTATGCTGTTGCTAAAAAGAGCGATGAGTTGATGACTCATGCCTATTCCAAACTATGATATTGTGGTGGGCATCCGCCATGTGATATCAGCAATATCAAAAAGTATCAGAAAACGGTAAAGTGGATTTTAGTCTGCTTTACCGTTTTTTTGTTCCCAATTGTGAAATTTTCAAAACGGTATTGCCTGTAGATTTTCAAGTAAAGTTGGAATTTGTTCTGATGCCAACAAAAAATAAAAAACAGAGAATTAATGTGTTTCCATAGAAATCTTACTGTGATAAACTTATAAGAAAAACGATGGAGGATAAATCAATGTTTGATACAATTCATCATATTGCAATTATAGGAAGCGATTATGAGAAATCTAAACATTTTTATGTTGATTTACTGGGATTTGAAATAATCCGGGAAAATTATCGAAAGGAACGAGATGATTATAAAATAGATTTAGCCTGTGGAGAGCAGGAGATTGAGCTATTTATTATAAAGGATGCTCCGGCACGTGTGAATTATCCGGAGGCACTTGGTTTGAGACATCTGGCATTTAAGGTAAAAAGTGTTGACGATACGGTTAAAGAGCTTAATGCAAAAGGAATAGCAACAGAACCGGTACGCTTAGATGATTACACTGGAAAGAAAATGACATTTTTCCATGATCCAGATAATCTTCCATTAGAAATCCATGAATAATCAACTGTTATGATTGCTGTTTGGGTTGCTAGATGGTAAAATCAAAGTACAATAGGCATGGTGTACCATGCTATCCAAGAAAGGAGCGTGATACGCATGGGAATGTTTGTTAATCCAGACAATTCCGCGTTCCAAGTTGCTTTGAATTCTGAAATCTATGTAGATAAAACTGGAATCATTAAATATACAAATAGGGTGTTAAATACGTTGCAAGGATATATTTGCAACAGCCGTCCTAGAAGATTTGGAAAGTCTATTACAGCGAATATGCTCACAGCTTATTACAGCAGGGGTTGCGATTCAGAAGCAATGTTCGCTGATTTGGAAATCAGCAAGAACGCAGATTTTAAGAAGCATTTAAACCAGTATGACGTCATTCATCTTGATATTCAATGGTGCCTGGAACCAGCTGGGGGAGCAGAACAGGTAGTGCCCTATATTTCCGAGAGGACTATTGCAGAGCTTAAGGAGTACTATCCAGATGCTCTTTCAGAAGAAACAAAATCCTTGCCAGAAGCTTTATCGCAGATCAACACCTTGACAGGGAAAAAGTTCATTGTTGTTATTGACGAATGGGATGTTCTTATTCGTGACGAAGCCTCTAATATGAAGGCACAGGAAGACTACATCAATTTCCTTAGAGGGATGTTCAAAGGAACAGAACCGACAAAGTATATCCAGCTTGCGTACCTGACGGGCATTCTTCCGATAAAAAAGGAGAAAACGCAGTCAGCACTGAATAATTTTAAGGACTATTCGATGCTGAAAGCTGGATCATTGGCTTCATATGTTGGTTTTACAGAAAAAGAAGTTCATACTCTGTGTGAAAGGTATGGGCAAGATTTTGAGGAAGTAAGGCGATGGTATGATGGATATCAGCTTGGAAAATATCATGTTTACAACCCGAATGCAGTTGTGAATTTGATGTTTGATGGTGATTTTCAGAGCTATTGGTCAGGAACAGCGTCTTATGAAGCAATCGTCCCCCTTATCAATATGGATTTTGATGGACTTAAAGGCGCAATTATTGAGATGCTTTCTGGCGACAGAGTTCCTGTTGATGTGACATCTTTCCAAAATGATACAAACAGCTTTGCGAATAAGGATGATGTTATCACTTATTTAATCCATTTAGGTTATCTTGGTTATGATCAGAAACTGAAGACTGCTTTTGTTCCGAATGAGGAAATTAGGCAGGAACTTATTCGAGCAACTAAAAGAAAAAAGTGGAATGAGCTTGTTATGTTCCAGCAGGAGTCGGAACAGCTTCTCAATCGTACGCTGACAATGGATGGAGATGCGGTCGCAAAGGGAATTAAAAAAATTCACATGGACTATGCCTCTTCCATTCAATATAACAATGAGAATTCGTTAAGTAGTGTTCTCTCGATTGCCTATTTGAGTGCAATGCAGTATTATTTTAAGCCAATTCGTGAAATGCCTGCCGGAAATGGTTTTGCAGATTTTGTTTTCATACCAAAACCCGAATATAGCTCGTTTTATCCTGCGTTGGTTGTCGAATTGAAATGGAACAAAGATGTAACAACAGCTTTGCAGCAGATAAAGGATAAGCGGTATCCGGAGTCGATACTGAACTACACTGGTGATATCTTGCTTGTGGGAATCAACTATAATAAAGGTACCAAAGAGCATCAGTGTTTAATTGAAAAATACGAGAAGGATTGATTATCAATGACTCCGACTCACAGGTAAAAAGTGTTGACGATACGGTTAAAGAACTTATTTGCAGATTTAATTTCATAAATGTGATGAAATGCAGATGAATGCAGCGACAAGTTTTGTCGCTGCATTTTTTATATTTTTATATTTTTACTTCTGCGAATTCCCGTTCATTGCCTCATGCTCTTTAGCAAGTTCATCGTGTAATGTGACAGAATCCCAATTCACATTGTGCTCTGTAAGCATTGCCTTTAGATTGACCCTTGGAATCTTCTGCTTATACATGGCATTTAAAAACTGATTAAGTTTTGTCCCAGTAAAACCGGCAAATACAAGCATTGGATCATCAAAAGAAGCATTGCTTTCAGATTCCTCTGAACGAAGAAAAGATGCCATCTCTTCCTTTTTTCCACAGGCAAGTATTCCAATCGGAACATCATACTGCTGCTTTTCCACAACGCGGATATGAATACCGGATTGAATACATAAAAACTTGATTTTATTGCGGATAGCAGCGGAATCAAAATTATAAAGTAAGATAGTCTCTTTCATAAAAAATCCTTTCATTTATTATGTGCTTTCATTCATTATGCATTTTCATTCAAGTCTAACTGCTCTGTTCATCTCGTTAAAATGCACAGAACATATCAACTGTTATTATATGCGATAATCCCCGAAAATCAAACAGATAATTTTTATCCTAAATAGGAAACAAAATGATAAAGCAATATCTCTAATTTTATGTAAAAAAACTCTGGTATTTTTCCAAAAATGAGATACAATAATGTAGGGAAAACACCTAGCGTACCGACTTGCGGCACACTAGAACGATCGCATATATGCAAGGAGGATATTAAATTATGGAAGAAAAAAATTATAAGATTTATGACAGTTTATATAACGTAATTGGTGTAGCGCCATACGAAGAGGTACATACAAAAGGACTTTTACATCAGGTAGTACACTTCTGGTTAGCAGAAAAAAAGGAGAATCAGCTCTGGTTTTATTTACAAAAAAGAGCCGATAATGATATTGTATACAAAGGAGCATACGACATCCTTACATCCGGTCACATTGATCCGGAAGAAACACACGAAGAAGCAATGCTTCATCAGATTAAAGAACAGTTAGGAGTTTCTCTCCAGAAAGAACAGCTTACATATATCGGACATATCCATCAGCAGATTAAAAAAGGTACATACTTTGATAACGCATTTGTACAAAGTTATCTCTACGTAACAGATCATGCAGAAAAAGACTTTGCCGGAGCAGATAACGTTGTGAAAGTCAAATTTGAAGAACTTGTTGCATTTGTAGGTGATTTAGATAAAAAGGTAGCGGTATACACAACCGAAGGGAAGTTAATCGAAGAAACAACACATGATCAGTGGTGGTTAAGAGACGAAGAATTCGAAAAAGTAGTAGAACCTTATATCAAAGAACATTTACATAACTACTAATTTGCTGGGGACACAGACGCCGCTTTATTAGAAGATATTGAGCTGAATTGTATGGAGTCTTCTAAAGAAAAAAGAATGGTTATAAGTTAGATTTTGTTCCGTTGCACTAAACATTCCATTCTGCCCAGAAAAACAGGAACTTGGGAAAAACGAGTCCCAAG